>Ga0315906_10002369_pt1 | contig 26439 bp, 28 predicted proteins | sample LakEriMetagenome_4_FD_203526 | JGI IMG/M metagenome (GOLD analysis project Ga0315906, IMG submission 203526) | Freshwater fungal communities from buoy surface, Lake Erie, Ohio, United States - Buoy 2 MA122 | ecosystem: Environmental > Aquatic > Freshwater > Lake > Lake biofilm | place: USA...
GACCTTCGAACCTGCTGAGCGGGCTTCGGAGGCACCGAGAGCCCCGCACCACGCGGGGCTTTTCGTTATGGGCTCCTGACTGCGGTCTGGGGCCGGGGCGCGGAGACGGTGTCTCTGCGGCCCGTTTTCTCTGGACCTCCTGACTTTTTGGGGTTCGGTACGGCAAGCTCCCGGCTCTGAGTCAGACCACTCTGAGCCTCTGGTGTCGACTGAGTTGGCCTGGCGATTCAATGGGCCGGACGACTGCTTCCGGCCAGGAGCGGACGGACGCCTCGGTCACCTGAAGCAGTCAGTCCCCAGGCCACACGATCCAGGCTTGGTGCACCGGCAGACTCAGTGACCGTGCCGATGATGAGCGTCGGGGAAGTGCGCGTGCGCATGGGTCAGGGGTTCGTGCCGATGGGGGTGCGAGTGACGGCCAGCGACGGGACCCTCTGCATGCTCGTGCTGGTGGTGCACGTCGTGTTCGTGCTCATGGTCGTGCTCCTCGGCATGGTGGGCGTGCGCGTGGTCATGACGCTCGGTCAGATGCAGCCACACCCCAACGGCCATTAAGGCACCCGCCACCAGCAGACCCGGCGTGATCGGCTCGCCAAGCCAGGCCACGGCGAGCGCTGCGCCAAAGAACGGCGCCACTGAAAAGTAAGCTCCGGTGCGTGCCGTGCCGAGGTGCCGCAACGCGACGACGAACAGGGTCAGGCTGATGCCGTACGCCCCGAGTCCGAGGAGAAGTGCCCCGGCCAGCCAGGGGGCTGGCGGCAAGGACGCGCCGATGGCCAGTCCGAGTGCCAGGTTCACGCTGCCCGCGACCAGCCCCTTGATCGACGCGATCCACGTCGCGTCGGCGAGCGCCACTTTGCGGGTCAGGTTGTTGTCCACCGCCCAAGCCAAGCAGGCGCCCAGTACAGCCAGTGCCGGCCAGGCCTCACCGATGCGCGCCTCGCCGGGCCAACTCAACACCAGGGCGCCAGCGACGATGGCTACCATCCCGAGTGCGATGCGCCGGTCGAAGTTCTCCTTGAAGGCAAACCACGCCAGCAGGGCCGTGAACACGCCTTCCGCATTCAGCAGCAAGGATGCCCCCGACGCTGGCATGCGAGACAAGCCGAACATCAGCAGCAGCGGGCCCAAGACCCCGCCCGCAAGCACGGCACCAGCGAGCCAGACCCGTTGATCGGCTGGCAGCTTCACGGGCGCGGCACGGGTGAGCAGGCGCCACAGCGCCAGGCCGACGCCCGAGCCCAGGTACAACAGTCCCGCAAGCAGCCAGGGATCCACGGTGCCCAGCAGTTGCTTGGCCATCGGCGTGCCGGCGCCAAACAGAGCCGCCGCCGCCAGCGCTGCTGCGACGCCGGGATGGACCAAGGAGCTTCGGATCGTGGGGGTCACGTTGGTGTCAGGCGTCGGGATTCGATTCGCGTCATTGCCGAAGGTCGAGATCGGCCACAAGCTTCGACGCTTGCGCCCGCGATTTGACCTCATCGACCTGAACGGCCTCCCAACTGAAGCTCGTTCCCCAGGTCCAGCCCGAACCAATGAGTTCGACGACGCGCAGGTCACCGGCGCGTCCCTGGACACTGATGTCCACGGTCCGCCCTTCCCATTGCGCCGACAGACGGTGTGCGCCCGGCTTCAGGCGCAGGCGCGCCAAAGACTCGGGAATGGTTGCCATGCCGGCCGCGCCGTCCACCGTCACGGGCACCATCATGCTGGCGTCCGCCCAGCGGCGACGCAGCACGTACACGGTCAAGGATGCTGGGTCGGCCTCGAATCGTTTGGCATCGGCTTCGACGGCATCGGTCGGAACCGCCGTCGGTGTGCAGGTCAGTTTGGGGCGGTAGCTTTTGCCGATGCGATAGCAGTAGGTGCCGTCAGCATTGACCGGGCGCAGGGGCTTCGTCATGCAGCCGGACAGGGGCACGAGGCCCACCGTCGCCAGGCCGATCAGCAGGGTCCTGCGCTGGGGAAGTTGAGCTTTGCTCATGTTCGAGCCCGCCCTACTTCAGCGCAAACCGCACGGTTCCGGACGGCTTGCCGGCGATCGTGACGATGGCGACCACCTTGGTGCCGGGGCCCACCTTGAAGGTGCCCGTGGCCTCCAACTTGTCGCCGGCTGGCTTGAGTTCGACCTCCTGCTTCTCGGTGCCGCTGAGCAGTGTCAGCTTGGCGCTGGCCTTGGACACGTCGACCGGCTTGCCATGGTCGCGCAGGTGCAACTGGATCGCAGCCGGCTTGGCGACCAGTTCGTATTCCATGTCCTTGGCCTCGGTGACCACGCCGCCGTGCTTGGGGCTGTGGTCGTGTGCGCCTCCGGCGTGGGCAGCGCTGGCCAGGGCGAGAGCGATGGCGGCGGCAGCGTAGAACTTGGCTTTCATGAGTTTCCTTTCAGTGGAGTGGGAACAGGGAATGGTTGAGATCGCGCTCACAGCGCCTCGGCGTCCTTGGCATCCATCAGCTTTTCTGCCGGCTTGCGGCCGAACAGCCAGAACATCGCGGGCGTTAGGAAGGTGTCGAGAAGGGTCGAGCTGATCAGGCCGGAGAAGATCACCACGGCCACCGGGTGCAGCACCTCGGTGCCGGGGCGTTCGGCCTCGAACAGCAGCGGTGCCAGCGCGAAGGCAGTGACCAGCGCCGTCATCAGCACCGGGCTCAGCCGCTCCAGCGAGCCGCGCACGATCATCTTCTGGTCGAAGTTCTCGCCCTCGAAGCGCATCAGGTTGATGTAGTGGCTGACCTTCAGGATGCCGTTGCGCACCGAGATGCCGGCCAGCGTGACGAAGCCGACCATCGCAGCCACGCTCAAGGGCTGGCCCGAAAGCCACAACCCGATCACTGCGCCCACCAGGGCCAGCGGGATGTTCACCATGATCAGCGCCGAGAGCACCGCGCTCTGGTAGCGGGTGTACAGCACCACGAACATCAGCGTCAGCGACACGATGGACAGCAGCCCAATCAGCCGGGAGGCTTCCTCCTGTGCCTGGAACTGGCCGCCCAGCGTGATGAACATGCCCTCGGGCAGCTTCGTCTCGGCGGCCACCTTGCGGATGTCGGCCACGATTTCCGAAAGCGGCCGGCCCGAGGCGTTGGCCGACAGCACGATGCGCCGCTTGCCGTCGTCGCGGCTGATCTGGTTGGGGCCGTCGCTGTCCTCGATGCTCGCCACCTTCGACAGCGGGATGCGGCCGCTGGGCGTCTCGATGAGGATCTGGCTCAAACCCTCAATCGAACGCGCCGACTCGGGCAGCCGCACCACGAGCGCAAAGCGTCGGTTGCCCTCGACGATCTGGGCCACACGCTCGCCTTCCACCAGGCCCTGCAGCGTGGCCAGGATCTGCGGCGCCGGCACGCCGTACTGCGCAGCGGCCGCGTAGTCCACGCGCACCTTGATCTGCGGCGCGAGCACCTGCTTCTCGATCTGCAGGTCGGCGATGCCCGGGATGGTGGCCAGCTTCGCACGCAGCGCATCGGCCTGGCCGCGCAGGGCGTCCAGGTCTTCGCCGTAGATCTTGATCGCGATCTGCGAGCGCACACCCGAGAGCATGTGGTCGATGCGGTGTGAGATCGGCTGCCCCACCTCGATGGCAGCAGGCAGGTTGACCAGTCGGCTGCGGACGTCGGCCCGTACCTCGTCCATGGTGCGCGTCAGCTGCTCGGCTGGAACGATGCCGACATCGAGTTCGCTGACGTGCACGCCCTCGGCGTGTTCGTCGAGTTCGGCCCGGCCGCTGCGACGGCCGACGTGCGTGACCTCGGGTACCTGCGAGATCAGCACCTCGGCCTGCCGCGCCAACGCCGAGCTCTCGGTAAGCGTGACGCCGGGGTTCAGGCGAATGCCCACCAACAAGGTGCCTTCGTTGAAGGGCGGCAGGAAGGTGGTGGGGAAGAAGGGTACCGCAGCGCCGGCCGTGAGCACCGCCAGGCCGGCTGCGGCCAGGGCGGCCTTCGGTCGGTTCAGCACCGCCTGCAGGCCGCCGCGGTAGTGCCGCTTCAGCCAGGCCAGGGCCCGCGTGTCGCCATGGTCCAGCGTCTTCAGGCGCGGCAGCAGGTAGTAGCTGAGCACCGGCGTCACCGTCACCGACACCAGCAGCGAGGCCAGCGTCGACGCGATGAAGGCCACGCCCAGCGGCACGAACAGCCGCCCCTCGATGCCCGGCAGCGCGAACAGCGGCAGGAACACCAGGACGATGATGACGGTGGCGTACAGGATGCCCGAGCGCACCTCCATCGAGGCCTGGGCCACCAACTGCAGCGTCGGCATGCGCTCGTGCAGCGGCTTCGCACGGTCCTGCTTCAGACGCCGCAGGATGTTCTCCACGTCCACCACCGCGTCGTCCACCAGGCCGCCGATGGCGATCGCCAGGCCTCCCAGCGTCATTGTGTTGATCGACAGGCCGAAGTAGCGGAAGACCAGCGCAGTGATGAAGATCGACACCGGGATCGCCGTCAGCGCGATCACGGTGGGGCGGACGGTGCCGAGGAAGAAGAACAGAATCACCGCGACGAAGATCGATGCGCCGATCAGCTTGCCTTGCAGCGTGGTGATCGAGGCTTCGATGAAACTGGCCTGCCGGAACGTCACCCGCGGGGCTTCCATGCCCGCGGGCAGTGAAGCCTTCAGCCCTGTGAGCGCTTCTTCGATGGTGCGCGTGAGCGCGATGGTGTCGGCGGTGGGCTGCTTCTGGATGCCAAGGATCACCGCCGGCTTGCCTTCGAAGCCGCCCTCGCCGCGCTTGATGGCCGCGGCGAATGTCACCTCGGCGATCTGTCGCAGCAGGATGGGTTGACCACGATTGCTGCCGACCGCGCTACCAATAGCCAGGTTGCTCAGGTCTTCCAGGCGCGAGGTGCGACCCAGGTGGCGAATCAGGTACTCGCGCCCGTTCAACTCCAGGAAGCCCCCTGACGTGTTGGCCGAGAAGCCGCGCAGCGCCGCCTCCAGCTGGTCGTGCGTGATGCCGAGTTCGGCCATGCGTGCCGTGTTCGGCTGCACCTGGAACTGCCGCACCTCGCCGCCGATGGGGATGACCTGCGCGATGCCGGGTACCGCCAGCAACCGGGGCCGCAGCACCCAGTCGGCGTACTCGCGCACAGCCATCGGGCTGATCTTGCTTTCGTCGACCGGAATCGCGATCTGCATGATCTCGCCCATGATCGAGCTGATCGGGCCCATGCGCGGCACCAGGCCTTCGGGCAGGCCTTCCTCCATCGCCGACAGCCGCTCGGCCACGAGTTGCCGTGCGCGATAGATGTCCACGCTCCAGTCGAAGGTGACGTACAGGAACGACAGGCCGGCGGACGAGGTGGAGCGCACGCTCTCCACGCCCGGCAGGCCGTTCATCGTCGTCTCTAGCGGGAAGGTGATGAGCTGCTCCACCTCCTCGGCGGCCATGCCGCCAGCCTCGGTCATGATGGTCACCGTGGGCTTGTTGAGATCGGGGAACACGTCCACCGGCGTGCGCGTCAGCGTGAACGCGCCGTAGACCATCAGCACGACGGCCGCGATCAGCACCAGCAGCCTGTTGGCCAGGCTGTTTTCGAGTAGCCACTTGAACATGTCAGCGCACCTGGTTGATCAAGGTGGCGCCCTGTGTCGCGACACGGTCACCGGGTTCGAGCCCTGAGGTGACTGCGGCGTTGACACCGTCCAGCGGCTCGGCGGTGACGGTTCGAGGCTCGAAGCGTTCCGGCGCCGTCTTCACCCAGACCACGGTCTGGTTGGCCGGGTTCTTCATCAGTGAAGCCACTGGCACCGGAATGCCCTTGACCTTGTCCTTCGTCTGCACGAACACACGCACCGGCTGGCCCACAGCCAACTGATTGAGTGCGGCCCCCTGGGCGCGGAAGGCCAGGGGCAGCGCCTGCTCGCGCAGGCTGCGCGAGGCGCCGATGAAGGTGAGCGGTATGCGCTGGTTGCTCAGGGCCATCGTCGCGGTGCCGATGTTGGAGGCGATGGCGGCGTCGAAGGCCAACGCCTCGATGCGCAGGCGCGAGGGGTCGACGATCTCGAAGATGAGTTCGCGTGCATCCACCACCTGGCCGGCCACGACGTGGGCCGAGGCGATCACGCCCGACACGGGCGCCAGCAGCGCCTCGCGCGTGGAAAGACCACCACCCACCGCGGCGATGCGCGCCGCCAGGCTGGCGGCTTCGCTCTCGGCGGCTTCGATCTCCTTGCGCGGCACGGTGTCGGCCAGTTCCTGCAGGCGCGCGATGCGCTTGTCGGCCAGGGCCTTGGCGGTACGCAGCTCGGCGAGCTGGGCCGCCTGGTTGGAGCGCTCGATGGGCGCCGCGGATGGCACGACGTAGGCGAGCACCTCGCCCTTGCGCACCACCTGCCCGGGGTTGGGCAGCCCACGCGGCCCGTGCTCGATGCGGCCAGCATTCAGCGGCTGCACCTTGCCGCCGGCGTTCGGGTCCATCAGCACCTTGGCGCTCAGTGCCACGGTGCGTGGCAGTTCGGCGGCTTCGGTGACGACGGTGCGTACACCCAGCTGGCGCTGCGCAGGCTTGGGCAGGAAGACGCTGCCATCAGGCTGTCGCTGCGGTCCGTTGGCGCTGGGCGCGGCGGGGGCGTCGCCGTGGTCGTGGCCTGGGCCGGCATGGGCAGAGCCCAGTCCGGTCAGGGCGATCAGCAGCCCCAGACTGGCGGCGATGAGGGTGCGCTTCATGCTGCTGCTCCTGCGCGGACGTTGCGCGCATGGATCACACGGCGCCCGCCCCAACCGAGAAGACCCAGTGCGGCGATGCCGGCTACCGCCCACCCCGCGTACTCCGTCCAGGAATGCGTGTGCGCGGCCTCGTCGGCGTGAACTTCCTCGTGGATATCGAGTTCACCGGCCAGCAGGTCGGCTTCGTCGCCGGAAGTCACGGTGGCGGTCACCGGCAGTACGCCGGGCTTGGGGGCCTCTGGCAGCACGACCTCGTATTCGTCGTCGCCATGCTTCCCAGCCTTGAACTTGGCCCCGCCGATCTCGAGCTCGATCTGCGCGCCGCGTACGGGGCTGTTGTCGGCAAAGCGATCAAGGTACAGCGTGATCTGCTTGCCGCTGAGTACGCCGACGAGTTCGAAGGTCTCGGACACGGCCGAGAAGCGCGGCAGCGCCTGGCCGACGGCTGCGGGCGCCGCGTCACCGTGGTCATGGCCTGGGCCGGCCCAGGCGGGGGATGCAACAAGGATGGCCGCAGCACACAGTGCGACCGGGAGATTCGGGAAGTTCATGGGGATGTCCTGAAGGATTCGTTGAATGGCGTCACGGGCGTGTCACTGGGGCAGAAGGCCCAAGGCCTGGCGCCATGCAGAAATCGCCGCTGCGAGCTCGATGCGGGCGCGTGCGGCCTGGCGCTCAGCCTCGGCGGCTTCGGCCTCGATGCGCAGGCGTGTCGGCAGATCGGTTTCACCCAACCGGAAAGACTTGTCGAAGAAGCCGCGCGACTCGCGGGCCAGCTGTGCGCGCTTCTCAGCGGCCATCAACTGGGTGCGCGAAGCCTCGACCCGCACGCGTGCCGCTTCCCGCTCTGCAGCGAGCCGCTCACGTTCCAGGGCCAGCTGGGCCTGGATCTCGGTGGCTTCAGCACGCGCGTTGGCGCTGCGGGCATCGAAGCGCGGGCCGGCGCCGAAGGGGATGCGAATGCCCAGCGTGATGGTTTGCTGCGACGCCTCGCCGCGCGCACCGCGGTCGCGCGTGGTCGCCAGCATCAGCTCAGGGTTGGCGCGCGACTGGGTGGCCGTGAGTTCGAGGGAACGCTGCGCCACGGCGGCACGGTCCTTCAACTCTTGGAGGGCAGCATGCGCTTCAATCTCGGTGGCTGCCGCCGCTGGATCCGGCTCTGCCAGGGTGTCACCAGCTTCAGGCGACGCGGGTGCGGCGCCAGCCAATGAACGCAGATGCTGTCGAGCCGCTGCGAGGGCGGCCTCAGCCTGCGCAACAGCAGCTTCCCCGCCGGCCACCGCGCCGTCGGCCTGGTGCTGATCTGCGCGGGCCAGATCGCCGGCCTTCGCACGCCTCGCAACGTCGGCGGCGATGAGGCGAGTGCCATCGAGCTGCGCGCGGGCGGTGCCCACCTCGATGCGCGCACGCTGCCACAGCCACCATGCATCGCGGACCGCGGCAGCCACGCGCAGTTGCGCTGCGCTGGCCCGGCTTTCGATGGCGGCGCCCTCGGCGTCGGCCAGCGCTGCGCTGCGGCCACGTTCACCGGGCAGCCACAGCGGCACGGCGATGCCAACTTCGAGTTCACGCGCGCCCTGGTTGTTGCCCAGGCGGTCGGTCCTGTTCGAGACTTCCAGCGCCGCCGGCTCCGGGGTCCAGGCCTTGGCGGCAGTCTGCTTGGCACGGGCGGCGTCGCGCCGCGCCTGCAGCGCCAGGGCTTCAGGCTGGCGTGACCAGGCAGCGTCGAAGGCCTGTCGCAGACTCAACGGGCTTGCAGCGGCTTCCGTGCTGCTTGCTGCCGGCGCCACTGCGGCTGTCTGCGCCACCACGGCCGTGCCGCACAGGGTCGCAGCGCCCGCCACACTGGCGCGCAACAGCCAGACCTTCGTTCGAGTTCGATGATTCATCCAATGCTCCAGTGTTGAAAACAACCCACGGGAGATCGGCAAGCGGCGACCAACAGGTCGCGTCGTGCCTGACGGCGCCGCATGCTGCGGCACGCACTCAGGCGCGAACGGGCTTCAGAAGGAGAGGAGACCCGCCTCGCCGATCAGGCGAGGGGCAGCCACTGAGGGCGTTCGGGTCGGGTCGGTGCGTGTGCACCACCCGTTTCGTCGAGGGTGGCGCTGGGCAGCGCGGTCGAAAGCGCACCCGGCAGACCCATAGGCAATGTCAGCATCGCGCTGCAGGTGCCGTGGCAGTGACCGCAGTCCAGGTCCATGGCGCTTGGCGCCTTGTCGCCGTTCGCGCCACCGACCTCGTCCGGGGACGAAGTCAGATCTGCACCCGCATCAACAGCCGGCCCGGCATCGCTGCCGGCGTCGGCGTGGTGCTCATGGTCATGGTCATGGTGACCAAAGTGTCCCGTGCTCGCCTGACTCTCATGCCCGCAATAAGCCGCCACCGCTGCCCAGCTGAACTGGAGCGGAAGCATGGCGAGCAGAAAAATGGCGAGGAGGCGACGCACAGCCGAGAGTCTAGCAGCTACAGGGTTTGTCCGGGCGCATGCAAGGCGAGCAGGTCGTGGGGTTTCACCACTTTGACTCGCGGATGCGGGCGACGTTGCGGTTCATCGCATGGCGGATGACGCGCCGGTACAGCCAGCGTTTGAGGCCCGAGAGATTGGACCCGTGGCGCGCGTAGAACGCGTCCGGGCTGTCGAAGAGACCGAAGTCGTCGGCAATGCCTTCCTTCTGGATGTAGGTGTCCTGGCCCCGCCATTCGACCCCCGGCGTCGACAGGTCGGGCGTGGCAGCACCGTAGCCGCAGAAGCGGCGTGCCTGCGGAAACCGGCGCTGCAGGCTGGCCAGGTACGGCCCATCGAGGATGAAGCCTTCCAGCGCGATCCAGCGGCCTTCGAGGCTGACCTCGACCCAGCTGTGGATGATGCGCTGCGGTGCCAGCCAGTAGGCCAGCCCGGTGATCGCACCCTTCTGCAAGGGCTTGTCGATGGTGAAGCCGTGGAAGCGGCAGGGGATGCCCACCGCGCGCAACAAGGCCATCAGCAGCGTGCTCTTGGTGTTGCACTGGCCAATGCCGTCGGCCAGTACCCTGGATGCCGGCAACTCGTCGCCTTCGTTGTAGCCAAAGGCGATCTCGTTGCGGACGAAGTCGTACACAGCGCCGATGCGGTCGTAGGGGGGCATGGCTCGCCAGCCGCGGCGAGCAACCAGCGCTTCGATGTCGGGGTGGTGGACATCCAGCAGCGGCGTCTCGGCCAGCAAGGGGTGCATCGCGTCGGACATGGTGTTGCTCCTGTCAGGCGTGCGCCGGCACGGGGCGAAGCTCAGCCCGTGCCTGCTGGATGACCGAGCGCGCAGCGGTCAGCGCCAGCACGCCCATGACTGAGGCGACCGCAAGATCGGGCCAGCCGCTGCCGGTACCGAACACGCCCAGAGCGGCGGCCATCACCGCCACGTTGCCGATCGCGTCGTTGCGGCTGCACAGCCACACCGAGCGCATGTTGGCGTCGCCCTCGCGCCAGGCGTAGAGCATCGCGGCGACCGACACGTTGGCCAGCAGCGCCAGGGCGCCGATGGCGCCCATCGTCACCGGCTCGGGCACGGTGCCGGAGGCGGCCGACCACGCAGCCCGGCCGAGGACGAAGATGCCGAAGGCGCCCATGGTCAGGCCCTTGAAGAGCGCAGCCCGGGCCCGCCAGGTCAGCGCCATGCCCAGCACCAGCAAAGAGATGCCGTAGTTGGCCGCATCGCCGAAGAAGTCCACGGCGTCGGCCAGCAGCGAGACCGAACCCGAGCTCAGGCCGCCGGCCAGTTCCACCCCGAACATGGCCAGGTTGATGATCAGCGCCGCCCACAGCACGCGCCGGTAGCGCGGGCTCTGGCTGGCCGCAGGGGTGGCGCAGCCGTGGCTGCCGCAGGAGTCGCTCATGAGAGGCTTTCGGGTGTCGATGCCGGCATTTGAAACCCTGTAGCGGCTCCAGAGTCAAGCAGCTATGCTGCAAAGCGTCGGGCGCCCCTTCATGCATGCCGAGAACCTCGATCCATGTTCGACTTCCTACGCGTCACAGGACTTTTCTTCGTCACCGCTGTTGCCGAGATCATCGGGTGCTATCTGCCGTGGCTCGTGCTCACCCAAGGTCGGCCGGTCTGGTGGCTGCTGCCGGCGGCCGCATCGCTGGCGGTGTTCGCTTGGCTGTTGACGCTGCATCCCAGCGCGGCAGGTCGTACCTACGCGGCCTACGGCGGTGTGTATGTCGTCGTCGCCCTGATCTGGCTGTGGCGCGTCGACGGTGTGGTCCCGACGCGATGGGACCTTGTCGGTGGAGGCATCTGCCTTGTCGGCATGGCGATCATTGCCCTGCAGCCCAGGGCGGCAAGCTGAGGAAGGGACTCGGGCATGAAGATCGGTGAACTGGCGCTGGCTGCGCAGACCCAAGTCGAGACCATCCGCTACTACGAGCGCGAAGGCTTGCTGCCGCAGGCGCCGCGCAGTGAAGGCAACTACCGCATCTACGGGCCCGAGCACGTCGAGCGGCTGGCTTTCGTGCGCCACTGCCGGTCGCTGGACATGACGCTCGACGAGATCCGGGTGCTGCTGCGTTTCAAGGACGAGCCGCAAGCCGAGTGCGGCGAGGTCAACGCGCTGCTGGATGAACACATCGGCCACGTCGCCACGCGCATCCGCGAGTTGCGCCAGTTGGAGAAGCAATTGAAGGCGCTGCGCGAGCAGTGCGCCGGCGTTCGCGATGCGGCGCACTGCGGCATCTTGAACGAACTGGTGCAGGCGTCCTCAGCGACGAGCATCAGGTCGGCAAGCCCTCATGTATCAGGGGCCCATGGCAACCGCGGGCGTCGCAGTAACGGCTCTGCGAGTGAATGACCGCTCTCCCATAGGACCAACGGCTCTTCAGGGTCGCAAGCCGACAGCGGCTTCTTGGTAAGTCCCCCCAGCTTGAAGTGCGCCCGCTGGCCCGCCCAGTCCAGCGGGAACGGCGCCAGCAGTTCCTTGGCCGTGAGGTGGGCCGGGTGCTGGCCCTCCAGGATCGCCTCGGTGATCTCAGGGGCCAAACATGCCAGGCGCATCACCCGGCTCACGTAGGACGGGTTGATCGCCTCGGCCTCCGCCAACTCCTCGATCGATGCGTAGACGCCTTGGAGCAGAAGTTGCTGCCAGCGGTGCGCCCGGGCGATCAGCTTGATCATCGTGTTGTCGATGCTCATGGCGGGCTTGCCCACGGCGCGCGAGCCGTCGGGAAGGACGATCACCGCCTTGCCGCCGCGGCGGCGAAAAGTCATGGGCAAGTTGGTCTGCAGCGTCGGTGCCTGGTCTCCAGCAGTCATGCTGCCTCCTTCATCATTTCTGGTGCCGGCAACGCCGACCGCAGCAGGGCGGCAATGCCGCCCGCCCGCCAGTTGATGGTCACCCCGTCCGTCCGGACGATGATCCGCTCGATGAGGGTGTGGGCGATCTTCGACTGCTCGGCGGGGAAGAGCTCCTCCCAGACCTCCTCTATGGAGCGCAGGGCCTTAATCGTCTCGGGCTCGCCGACACCTTCTTCCATGGCCTTGGCCTCTCGCACGGTCCTGGCCAGGATCTCCGGCGTGCGCAGCACCTGCTTGATCTGGTCGAGCACCGCTGCCTCGATCTCCCCGGCCGGCAGCCGGCGTATCTCGCAGGCGTGCGTGCCAATCTTGATGGCGGCGGTGTTGACGTAGTAGCGGTAGTGCTTGGTGCCCTTGCAGGTGTAGCCCGGCGTGAAGGCTCGGCCCTGCTCTGAGAACAGCAGCCCGCGCAGCAGGGACGGCGCCTTGGAGAAGCGCACGGCGTGGGCGCCCTTGTTGGCCAGACAGCCCGACTTGATGTGCTCCTGCACCCGGTCCCAGGCGTCCTGGGTGACGATCGCCTCGTGCTGCCCGGGGTAGTTCTGTCCCTTGTAGGCGACCAGGCCGATGTACAGCGGGTTGTTGAAGATGTAGTACCCGTAGGCCTTGTCGATCAGCCGGCCCGGCCGGGTCACGCCCTTCTTCGTCGTCCAGGATTTCGATGTGACGCCGCGCGCTCGCAGGTCGCGGATCAGCGTGTCCATGGAGGGCACCTGTGCGAACCGGATGAACATCTCACGCACCAGCCGGGCCTCGTCGGGGTTGATGACGAGCTTGCGTTCGACCACGTCGTAGCCCAAAGGCGGCATCCCGCCCATCCACATGCCGCGCTGCCGTGAGGCTGCGATCTTGTCGCGCACGCGCTCGCCGGACAGTTCGCGCTCGAACTGGGCGAAGCTCAACAGGATGTTCAGCGTCAGTCGCCCCATCGAGGTGGTGGTGCTGAACGACTGCGTGACCGAGACGAAGGTGACCTTGTGCTCATCGAAGAGCTCCACCAGCTTGGCGAAGTCGGCCAGCGAGCGCGACAGGCGGTCGATCTTGTAGACCACGATCACGTCGACCAGGCCGTTGCGGACATCTTCGAGCAGGCCCTTGAGGCCTGGCCGCTCCATGTTGCCGCCCGAGAACCCGCCGTCGTCGTAACGTTCGCGCAGCGCCACCCAGCCCTCGGACCGCTGGCTGGCGATGTAGCTTTCGCAGGCCTCGCGCTGGGCGTCCAGTGAGTTGAAGTCCTGCTGCAGCCCTTCGGCGTTGCTCTTGCGGGTGTAGACCGCGCAGCGCAGTTTGCGGGCGGCGTTCACGACAGGCCCCTTGCGGACTGGAAGCCGAAGAACCGCCAGCCGTTCCACTGGGTGCCGGTGATGCCTCGGGCCACGCTGGACAAGGAGGTGTAGCGCCGGCCCTGGTACTCGAAGAAGTCGACGCCCACGAGAACCTCGTGCGTCACGCCCTCCCACTCGCGCAGCAGCCGGGTCCCGGCAAGGGGCCGGCCGTCGACCCGGCGGCGGCGCAGGGCGCTCTTGCCGCCGTCGAGTTGCTCACCGAGTCTGTCCAGGCGCTTGACGGTCTCCTGGCGCAGGCCTCCATGGGCCAGTTCCTGGATTCGGTACGCCAGCCGGGCTTCCAGAAACCGGCGATTGAAGGGTGGGGCCTCCTGGTCGAAGAACTCGCGCCACATGCGCTTGAGGTCTTGGACCGGTGTGGTCCTGAGGGCGGCGACGCGCGCCACGATGCTGTCAGTCACGAACTGTCTCCTGGGTGGTCAACACCCCGGTACTAACGCTCTGTTCGGGACGGTTATCAAGTCGAGCCTGACGCTGGAGTAGGCGCACCACGCCGAGGGCGAGGATGGCGCCGATGACGGCGACGGGCGACTCGGGCTGGGCTGGGCGGCGGCTTGGGCGGGGTGCGGAGCGGGGTGCGGGGCGTGGGGGGCTCATGCAGGTTCATACCGGCGCAGGCCACGCGTTTTCTCAGCAGGGCTGTCTGCCTGCCGCTGGCGCGCCGTGCCTGGGGCCGAAGGGCCGCCGTGGAAGCGCTGATGAGTGCTTCGAGCCCAGAGGCGACCGACCCGGCCGGGCTGACGGGACAAATTAGATTACGGGGAAACTTGATGACCTTGATTACTTAGATAACAGCAAAAATCTTCTAAGTTATTGATTCGTATAAGAAAAGACAATTTTGTGGTCGACAAACTCAACATCAGGACTCTTGGCTGGTTGTTGTAAGTGATCTACTCAACATCCGAGTCGCCGTAGAACCGCGCTCACCCGACCCAAGTTACGCCGCTTCTCTCCTTGCGGGTTGGTGGTCCGTTCGGTCAGAATCTCGACTATGGACACCAACCACGAGAGCAAGCCCCGATGAATTCCTTTGCCGCCAAGAAAGTCAGCAAGGCCCAGGAGAAAGCCAAGGCGCTGCGAGACAGCTGCTGGCCCGATCTGGACGAGAAGAAGCTGTGGAACCGAAATTCGGCCAGCGGCTTCACCCCGATCCCGCGAACGCTGCCGTTGATCATGAACATCATCGACGCGCAGACCAAGAACAAGCCCGCGGGCATGACGTACTTCGTCATGTGGTGCCGGACCTTCGACCACTCGATGCTGGTCATCGACAACCCGGGGACCCTTGCGTTCGAGGCGGGGTTCACGGGCGAACGGGCGCTGAGCACCTGGAAGGACCGCATGCGCTCGCTGGTCGACCTGGGCTTCATTGACGCCAAGGACGGGCCGGCTGGGCCGTTCCACTTCGTACTGCTCTTCAACCCGCACAAGGTTGTCTGGGATCTCCGGGACCGCATCCAGGAGAGCACCTTCCGCCAGCTCCAGACCCGCGCCATCGAGATCGGGGCCAAGGACATGGTGCCCAACGTGCCGACAGCTGAGCCGGCTGAGGAAGAGTGAACGTCGTTTGAGTCGGGGCAGGGCTGACCTTTGCAAGAGGCTGCGCCTGCCCCGCTGAGCGTCGAGGCGTGACGAATTGAATCAGGGGAGAAACACAATGAAGAAGCCATGGGAAAACGACAGCTGTGGCGCCGTGCAGGCCTACTTTTCGGTCTACCGCGTGCCCGTTGCAGCCGCCCTCTGGTGCGGCATTCCACCGGAGGAACTTGAGGAGCACTTCGCCCAGTGCACGGAGGTGGTCAAGGGCGTCCTCAAGCACCCCTACATCCGCTGCATGGAGCCCAGGTGCAGGGCCATTCATGACGCGATCGTGAATGGCGTGCTCCCTTGCAGCCGGGAAAACGGCAGGGTCGTCACGGAACACGTTGCTCCGGACAGGAGGCACGTGTCGCGCCAGCACCTGAAGGACTGGATCGCAGCCGAGTTCCCGTCGGACAAGCCTGCCTTCTTGTTCGATGAAATCGAGCGGGACACCCACAAAGCCATCAGCGCAGACACCTACCGCTCGCTCCAGGCCGATCGGGACGCACTGAAAGTCCGGGTCGACAACGCCGTGGAGGAGTACCGGAAGCTGAAGTCCGACCGCGACTCTTTGGCGAAGGAGGTAACTCGGCTCACGGCCCCGGCGGCCAGCGCCACGCCGCTCGGCCAGAGGGCAGAAACCACCTACCTGAACATCATCGGCGCCATGCTCGATCTCTTTCTCTCTAACGCCCCATCTGGCAAGCCGCACTCGGTCTTCACCAGCCAAGGGTCACTGATCGATTGCCTGGTCGCCACGTATGGGAATCGCGATGGCATTTCCAAACGTGGGCTCGAAGAGAAGTTTGCCGCGGCCCGAAGGAGCCTGGGCAGTTGAGGATGCAGAAGGGAGTCGGGGCGCCGCAGTTGCGGTGAGCCCCATCGCAGTTGCGGTGATTTCAGGGAGCAAGTCCGGTGGAATGGCTGCATGTTGAACAAGACAAAGAAGGAAGTGTCATGTCGCCAGTTGATGCCGCACCCCAATACCTGGAGTCCGCTCTGATTGCTGCCAGGGTTCATGTAGCCCAGGCTGCCGCACGGTACGGGCTGTCTGCCGCCGAGCGCGAGGACATGGAGCAAGAACTGCTGCTTGAACTGGTGAAACGGCACCCGCGATATGACGCGACCAGGGGTGCCGCCGGAACATTCACAGGCATGGTCAGCAAGAACCGAATCGGTGAGCTTGTCCATGACCTCATCAGCCACCGCATGCTGTTTGGCGACGCGCCGCTTGCCGAGGCGGCGAATGATCCCCAGGCCATGGATGGTCTGGAAGACCTTGTCGACCAGGCGCAGTGTCATGGCAATCAGGACCTCGACCTGTTCACCGAAGGCATGGCGCTCCATGACCTGCGCGTCGCGGTCGCCCACATGGATAGCGATCAGAGCGCGTTGTTTGATCTGCTGTGCAAGCACGCAGACCTGCCTGCAGCGTGTGGCGAATCTGGAATGTCCAGCGCCACCTTCTATCGCCGCGTTGCCGACATCCAGATGCACCTGCGCATGTTCGGCATCCGGGCGGCTGCCTGACCGATCGCGAGGCGGCTGAGAAGACCAGCCCTCTCGACCGGTAAGAACCTTTAAGACCCTCGAACGCCGCGCCCCTTGGGGCGACGGTGGTGGGCCAACTCACGCCCGGAGATTGCCTTGCTCGCCCCAAAAGACTTCCTCAACGCCACCCGCAACCACTTCCAGCTCGACCCTCAGGGCAGCGCGCTGACGGTGCAGGCGGTGTACGAGCCGCCCAACCCGGTGACGGAGGCAGCGCTGTGCGACTGGATCGCCGACGCCCGCGCCGGGCACGCCATCAAATACCACGAGGGCCACCTGCTCGTGGATCGATCTGAGCTGTCCAGCGCGCTGCCGCCCAAGGACCGGGCCCGCCTGCACGCCATGGCCCGCCGCGCCTGGATCGCCTGCGAGCTGGGCCTGGTGCACCTCTTCAGCCAGAAGGTCGGCGAAGGCCACTACCGCTACCTCGCGGTACGGGCAGCCACGCCCCTGGCCCCGCCGCAGATCCGCACACGGCTGCGCCAACGCCCCGACACCCCTTCCCCCGCCACCCGCACCTCCCACTGAGCAAAGGATCCCCGATGACCCACACCACCAACGCGCTGGACCGTTTGGGCCAGCTCACCGCGGCAGACCTGGCAGCGCTGCCGCTGGCCGAACTGCACGCCTACCACCAGGCCGTGTGCGAGGCCGAGGAGACCTGCCGCCTCTACAAGCTCGCGCTGCACGGCGAACACGACCGGCGACTGAGTGCCCAGGCCGCTGCGCTGCGCCAGCAGGCGGGCAAGACCACCGGCACGGTGCGCTTCGAGGTCGATGGCCACACCGTGATCGCCGACCTGCCGAAGAAGGTCGAGTACGACCAGGCCAAGCTCAAGGACGCCGTCGAGGCGCTGCGCCGCTGGGGGGAGAACCCCGAGGATTACATCGGAATCGAGGTCAAGGTCGCCGAGGCGAAGTACACGGCCTGGCCGCCGGCCGTACGCCAGCTCTTCGAGCCCGCGCGCACCGTGCGCACTGGTAAGCCCACCTACAAGCTGGAGGTCATCCACGCCGGGCCCGTGCCTGCCGCCGCCAACGACACCCGCTTCGGGGAGGTGCAGTGATGGCGCTCGCTCTGTCGCAACTGACGCGGGCCATCGCGCCCAAGCCGCCGCGCATCCTGATTCACGGGGTGGCCGGGGTGGGCAAGACTACCTTTGCCGCCGGGGCCAGCAAGCCGGTGGTGATCCAGACCGAGGACGGGCTGGGCACGCTGGACGTGCCGCACTTCCCGCTGGCGCGCACCTTCGATCAGGTCATCGAAGGGCTGGCCGCGCTCTACACCGAGGACCACGACTTCCAGACGGTGATCGTCGACAGCGTGGACTGGCTGGAGCCGCTGGTCTGGGCCAAGGCCTGCCGGGACAACGGCTGGAACTCGATCGAGGACGCTGGCTACGGCAAGGGCTATGTCGCGGCTCTGAACCTCTGGCGCCAGTACCTCGACGGCCTGAACGCCCTGCGTGATGAGCGCGGGATGACGGTGGTGCAGATCGCTCACACCGACATCAAGCGCTTCGACTCGCCCGAGCACGATCCATTCGACAGGTACGTCATCAAGCTGCACTCGCGCGCCGCGGCGCTGCTGCAGGAGCACTCCGACATCGTGCTGTTTGCGAACTACCGCATCAGCACGGTGAAGGCCGACGTTGGCTTCAACAAGAAGATCAACCGCGCCGTGGGCTCCGGTGAGCGCGTCATGCACACCGTCGAGCGCCCGGCGTTCCTCGCCAAGAACCGATATGCGCTGCCCGAGACCTTGCCGCTGCAGTGGCAGGCCTTTGCGCAGGCCATGCCCGAGGCGCTGCAGGCGAGCCTCCTCGGTGCCCAGATGACTCCCGCCTGACCCTGAACCCCGCTCACCACCTCACCGTAAAGGAACCCTGAAATGGCATTGCTTGGACAGACTTTCGACGCCTCCTCCGTGGAGCCCATGAGCAACTACGACGTGTTGCCGCCGGGCAAGTACCTGGTGCAGGTCATCTTCAGCGAGATGCGCCCGACCAAGGACGGCCGCGGCCAGTACCTGTATCTGGAACTCGACGTGCTGGAAGGCCAGTACGCCGGCCGCAAGCTCTTCGACCGGCTGAACCTGGTCAACGCGAACCCGGATGCGGTGCAGATCGCCCAGCGCACGCTGTCGTCGCTGTGCCGGGCCGTGGGCAAGCTGCAGGTCAACAACTCCGAGCAGCTGCACCTGATCCCGCTGATCGCCGACGTGCGGGTGCGCCCGCCCAGCGGCGGCTACGGCGAGAGCAACTCGATGCGCTACCTGCCGCGCTCCGGAGCGCATGGTACGGCTCCCGGGTATTCGACTTCTCCGGCGGCACCGGTGGCTTCGCGCATGGGCACCGTGGGGTCTCCGGCCACCCAGGCCGCCAACACGGCCCCCGCCGCCCCGGCGGTTGGCGGGCTGCCCTGGAAGCGCCAGGCCTGATCGGAGTTGCCGGCGTGAACGACGACAACCCTGACGCCCCCATCGAGGGTTCGTCGGTCGTCCTGCCCGACACGGTGCAGGGCTGCCGCGACCGCCTGATGGTGCTGCAAGACGAGGCCGCGGCTATCCGCATCCAGATCGCCACCGTCGATCTGCGCCGCCAGGCCGAGAAGAAGGCCTTGGATCCGGACTGGTTCCACCGCGCCGGCACGGCGCTGCGGTTCAAGCGGCGCGAGATGGCGCTGCTGCAAGCCGAGATTCAACGCCTGACCGGTGGCAACCCGCGCGACACCTTCAAGGACGCCCTGATCGGCGTGCTGCGGGCCGACTACGACGAGCAGGGCTGGGCGCAGGCGCTGGAGCGCGCGCGCCAGGCCGCTGCTGCATTCCCCCAAGCGGAGGTGCGGCATGGCTGAGCTTCCCACCATCGAGTGCCCCACCCGGGAGGCCATCTTTAGGGGGTATGAAGAGGACTCGGGCTCGGGCTTTCGCTCGCACCTGGGCGCCTCGCTCATCGGCAAGGACTGCGAGCGCGCGCTGTGGTTCGACTTCCGCTGGACCACGCCAGCCCGGTTTCCCGGCCGGGTGCTGCGCTTGTTTGAGACCGGCCAGCTGGAGGAGGCGCGCCTCGTGCGCAACCTGCGCCGCACCGGTGCGACCGTGCTGGAGGTGGACCCCGAGACCGGCCGGCAGTTCCGCGTCCAGGCCCATGGCGGCCACTTCGGTGGCTCGATGGACGGGGTGGCGCTCGGGCTGCTGGAGGCACCGCGCACCTGGCACCTGCTGGAGTTCAAGACCCACGCGGCCAAGAGCTTCGCGGATCTGGTGGCCAAGAAGGTCCGCGAGAGCAAGCCGCAGCACTACGCCCAGATGCAGATCTACATGCACCTGGGCGGTCTGACCCGCGGCATGTACGTGGCCGTCAACAAGGACACCGACGACGTCTACGTCGAGCGCATCGAGGTCGATGCCGCCTACGCCCAGGCGCTGCTGGACAAGGCCGGCCGGGCGATCTTTGCGGCGCAACCGGGCCCGCGCCTCAGCGAGGACCCAGCCTGGTACCAGTGCCGGCTGTGCGACCACAACCCGGTGTGTCACGGGCAGGCGAGCGCTGCGGTCAATTGCCGCACCTGCCTGCACGCCACGCCCGTGGACGGCGGCTGGGCCTGCGAGCGGCATCAGCGCTCGCTGTCCGACGCCGAGCAACGCGCTGGCTGCGAGAACCACCTGTACCTGCCGGCGCTGGTGCCGGGCGAGCAGGTGGACGCCGGACCCGACTGGGTCGAGTACCTGTTGCCCGGTGGGAATCGCTGGCGCGACGTCGGTATGAACAAGTACGAACCTGAACTTTACGGAGCTGCCCCATGAGCCTGACCCTGCGCCCTTACCAGAGCGCCGCCATCAACGGCATCTACAACTACTTCGCAAGCGAGACCGGCAACCCGCTGATCGTGATCCCGACGGCCGGCGGCAAGTCGCTCGTCATGGCCACCTTCATAGAGGGTGTGCTGAAGGCTTACCCCGACCAGCGCATCCTGGTGGTCACCCACGTGCGTGAACTGATCCAGCAGAACCATGCGGAGCTCATGCGGCTGTGGACCGACGCCCCCGCGGGGATCTATTCCGCAGGCTTGAAGCAGCGCGACCTGAAGTCCCCGATCCTGTTCGCCGGGATCCAGTCCATCCACAAGCACGTCTACGACGTGCAGCAGTGCGACCTGGTGCTGATCGACGAGGCCCACCTCATCCCGCGCTCAAGCAACACCATGTACCGGCGCTTCCTCGACGGCCTCAAACGCCTGAACCCGGACATGAAGGTCATCGGCCTGACGGCCACGCCGTACCGACTGGACTCCGGGCTGCTGCACGAGGGCAAGGATGCGATCTTCACCGACGTGGCCTTCGAGGCCTCGGTGCGCGAACTGATCGACGACGGCTACCTTGCACCGGTGATCTCCAAGCCCATGGCCACGCAGATCGATGTCACCGGGGTCGGCACACGCGCCGGGGAGTTCATCGCCAAGGAGCTGGAGGCGGCGGTGGACAAGGACTCCATCACTCAGGCGGCCGTGGACGAGATCGTCACCTTTGGTGAAGACCGCAAGAGTTGGCTGGTGTTCTGCGCGGGGGTGGACCACGCCCACCACGTGCGCGACGCCATCCGCGCGCGTGGGGTGACCTGCGACACCATCGTCGGCGACACCCCCAGCGCGCAGCGCGAGGCCCTGATCAACGACTTCAAGGCCGGCCGCATCCGCTGCCTGACCAACGCCAACGTCCTGACCACGGGCTTCAACGCTCCGGGCGTGGACTTGATCGCCATGCTGCGGCCCACCAAGTCGGCCGGCCTCTACGTTCAGATCGTCGGCCGTGGCTGCCGGCTGGCGCCGGGCAAGGAGGACTGCCTGGTGCTGGACTTCGCCGGCAACATCGCCCGCCACGGTCCCATCGACGCCATCAAGCCCAAGCGCCCCAAGGCGGGCGAGGATGGGGAGGCGCCGACCAAGGTCTGCCCGGAGTGCAATAGCGTGGTGCATGCCGCCGTGCGCGAGTGCCCGGATTGCGGCCACCTGTTCCCGCCGCCCCAGGTCCACCTGGACGCGCAGGCCAGCACGCTGGACGTGCTGTCGTCAGGCAAGTCGCAGTGGTTGCCGGTCACCGGCGTGAACTACGCGCGCCACGACAAGCCCGGCAAGCCGCCGTCGCTTCGCGTGGACTACCTCACCGGGCTGTGCAGCCACAGCGAGTGGGTTTGCTTCGAGCATCCTGGTTACGCCCGCCAGAAGGCGGTGTCCTGGTGGGCCCGGCGCGCCCCTGGCTTGCCCGTTCCGCAGCGCGTGGACGAGGCCCTGGCGCTGCGCACGCGGCTCAAGCCGCCGGCTGAGATCGCCGTGCGGCCCAGTGGCCGGTTCACGGAAGTCGTCGCAGCGCGGTTCTAAGTGCTGTGCGCCATCTGCCGGCGCGACGCCCGTGGCTTCGGGTTCGCGCCGGTCCTCATTGGCGTTGATGCACCCAGCGTGAAGCTGTGCTCGATGCGTTGCATGGACTTGGCCCGGAGGCTCAAAGGGATGATCGATCCGAACAAACACGAAGAGGCAGCGCTGGAGGCAGCCGCGCAGGCCGGAGGGGTCTATGTCGAGCTCACCGGCAAGACGGACCTGGTGGCCTGGACAGCGGAGGAATGGGGGCGTCTGGTCGACGTCATCGTCACCGAGTTCCAGGATGTGCTGCGCCGGGCCTATGCCGACGACCCCCCGTTTTGAAGGCGGCCATGACCCACACCAACTACATGGCCCAATTGGGCGCCACTCTCATTGACCAGGGCTTTGCGATCCTGCCGATCCAGCCCAACACGAAGAAGCCCGGACGCTTCCGCCGCGGGGCGTGGCACGACTACCCTGAGTGGAGCCGTCACTGCCAGCGCGACACCACCGACCACGAGATCGACCTGTGGGCCAACTGGCCCGGTGCCGGGGTGGGGGTGGCCGCAGGCCGGGTGATCGGCATCGACATCGATGTCGACTTCTCCGCCGAGGTTGCTCTGCGCATCGAGGGGCTAGCCAAGCAACTGCTGGGCGATACCCCGGCGGTGCGGATCGGCAACGCCCCCAAGCGGCTGCTGGTGTACAGGGCCGCGGAACCCTTCGCGGGCTTCAAGTACCCACCCATTGAGGTGCTGGGCCTGGGCCAGCAGTTCATCGCCTACGGGCTTCACCCCGACACCGGCAAGCCCTACGAGTGGCCGGTGTCCACGCTGGCCGATCTCCAGATCGACGAGTTGCCCGAGATCACGGAGGACCAGGCCCGCGAGTTCGCCCGCCAGGCCTACGAGCTGGTGCCGCCTGAGCATCGGCCGAAGTCGCTGGGAGTGGGCCTGCAGGCGGCCGTGCCCGCAGCCCCCTCGGGGCAGCAGCGGGGGACGCTGGAGGCCATCACCCAGGCCCTGCCGCACATCGTCAACGCCGACCTCGACTACGACAGCTGGGTGCGCCTGGGCATGGCGCTCAAGGGCGCGCTGGGCGAGGAGGGCTGGCCGCTTTTCGAGGCGTGGTCGGCCAGCTCGGCAAAGAACGAACCCAAGACCACGGCCAAGGCCTGGCGCAGCTTCAAGCCGACGACGATCGGCGCTGGCACGGTCTACCGGCTAGCGCTGGACGCCGGCTGGGAGCCGCCCCCGGAGCTTCAACTGAACGGCGAGATCGTGATGAACGGGCACCATCCGGCGCGCGAGATGCTGCAGGCGCTGCAGTCAGCGAACCCGATCAGCGTGTTGCCGGCGCCCGTACCGATGCAGGCACCGCAGGCGTCTGCCACCACACCCCCAGCGCTTCCGCCTCCCAAGCCGCTGCCTGCGGGTTGGGACCAGGTGGGCGGGGTGATCGCCGACATGATGGTGCTGATGGCGGCCACGGCCAAGCGTCCGCAGCCGGTGCTGGCCCTGGGCGCGAGCCTGTGCGCCGTCGGGGCGCTCATGGGCCGTAAGTACCGCACCGAGAGCAACACCCGCTCGAACCTCTACGTGGTGGGCATCGCCGAGAGCGGCGCCGGCAAGAACCACAGCCGAATCGTCATCAACGAGCTCTTCCGCAAGGCCGGGCTGCTGCAGTACCTGGGCGGCAACAAGATCGCGTCGGGCTCAGGCCTGCTGACCGCCATCCAGCGTCAGCCAGCGATCCTGTTCCAGCTCGACGAGTTCGGCATGTTCCTGTCGGCCGCTGCCGACCGCAAGAGATCGCCGCGGTACGTCTGCGAGATCCTGGACCTGATGACTGAGCTCTACACGACCTCGGGCACCACCTACTTCGGTGTGGAGTACGCCAGCAGCCAGCACAACGACGCCCACCGGGCCATCCACCAGCCGTGTGCGTGCATCTACGGCACCACCACGCCGCTGCACTTTTGGCAGGCCCTGCAGGCCTCAAACGTGGCCGATGGGTCCCTGGCGCGCTTCCTGATCATGGAGAGCGAGGACGACTTCCCCGACAGCAACGAGGCCTTCGGCGTCATCGATCCGCCGCAGGACCTGATCGACCGGCTGATCCTGATCCATCAGGGCGGTGGCAAGCTCAACGGCAACCTGACCGATGTGGGCGCCGTCGACGAGGTGCTGGTCGATCCGCGGGTGGTGCCGATGACACCGGCCGCGCGCGCCGCCTTCCGGGCGCTGGATCAGGAGCTGGTGGGTAAGCTGCGTACGTCCCGCGGCACCGGCTTCTCATCCATCCTGGCGCGCATCGAGGAGAACGCGACCAAGCTCGCGCTGATCCGTGCGGTGTCGCGCGACCCGGTGGATCCACAGATCGAGGACCATGACGCCCGCTGGGGGATCATGCTCTCCCGCCACTGCGCTGAGCTCACCATCCGTGAGGCCTCAGCCCGGGTGTCCGAGAACCTGGTCGAGCAGCAGCACAAGCGGGCGCTGCAGATCCTGCGCGATGCCGGTGCTGCCGGCATGTCCAAGAGCGACTTCACCCGGCGCACGCAGTTCATGGACCACCGCCAGCGAGACGGCGTGCTGCGCACGCTGAGCGAGGCTGGGCTCATCGAGGTTGGGCCCTTGCAGACGGGCGGGCGGCCCAGCGTCTGGATCAGGTTGACCGCGCCGTGAGCAGCACCGCCTTGACCCTCATGCACCCCCGGCCTACAGCCGACGGGGGCTTCTTTCACTTTTCACTTCTTTCAATTTCAGAGCCTGGAGACACACATACATCCACTGGGGGTCCCAGAGACCCCCCTGGCCTCGCGTGCGCGCGCGAAGCCCGTGGAGACCAGACAGAGACAGAGAGAAGCATCTATAGATTGAAAGATGAAATATTGAAATATCTAGAGACTCTGTCCCTCACGGGCTCCAGGCTTGAAAGATGAAGTATTGAAAGAACCCATCACCGCACATGAAGGAGCCGCCCGAGCCCTGACCCGGCCGTGCCAGCGCTCCTCCAGGTCGATCCAACGATCCCTTGGAGGACGCCATGTCACCTGCTACGTCGATCCCGCCGCCCAATGGCGGTAGCCCCATCCTCGCCATCGACCTGGGCCAGCGCACCGGCTGGGCCCTGTGCGTCGCCTCGGGCGTGATCAGTTCGGGCACCGAGCTCTTCAGGCCCGGCCGCTTCGAGGGCGGTGGCATGCCGATGCTGCGGTTCGCGGCCTGGCTGTCCGAACTGCACGCCGTGGCTGGGCCGATCGCCCTCGTGTACTTTGAGGAGGTGAGGGCGCACAAGGGCACGGCCGCTGCGCACGCCTACGGCGCCTTCCTCGGCCAGCTGTCGGCCTGGTGCGAGGGAAACGCGGTGGCGTACCAGGGTGTGCCGGTGGCCACCATCAAGCGCCACGCCACGGGCAAGGGCAACGCCGGCAAGGAGCAGGTCATCGCGGCCATGCAGGCCCTGGGGTTCCGCCCGGGCGACGACAACGAGGCGGACGCGCTGGCGGTCCTGCACTGGGCGCTGGCGCAGCAGGGGCGCGGAGGGCTGCGTCATGGCTAAGCGGCGCGCAGACAAGGTCGCCGCCCCGGCCCTTCGGCATGGGGACCTCGTGAGCTTGCCCGGCGGGCGGGTGGGGGAGTGGCTGAGCATCAAGGAGCAGCGCAGCACGTTTCGCACGGAGCACTTCCGCTGCGTGGACTCGCTCGGGCTGCTGCTTCGCAACCGCACCATCACTGCAGAGATGCATGACGCAGGCCAGGATTTCGCCAAGACCTTCGTTGCTGCCCACCTGGACAGCGTGGGGACTCTTCGCATGGACGGGATGCCCAGAACCCAGTGGCAAGACAGCATCCCTGAGCGCCGAGCCTGGGCCCGAAAGCGGATCGGTCAGGCCCTGGATGCCGTAGGCGGCGTTGCGAGCCCTGGTGGCTGCGCGGTGTGGCACGTTGCCGGCTTAGGTCGCAGCATCAAGGAGTGGTCTGGCGTTGCCGGCTGGAACGGGCGCATCCTCAACCAATACGAGGCCAAGGGCATCCTGGTGGCGGCGCTGGGTATGCTGGCCGTTCACTACGGCTACATCCGACCCCCTCGCGCAACCGACCCCAATTGAGCGTTGACGCGTATGTATCGATGGCGTATAGTTATGCCAATCGCTGAAGTTGCGCCCGCACGGATTTCCCTGCGGGCGTTTTCGTTTGCGCGGCACCCACCGACCACATCGGTTCGCCTCGGGCAGATCAGCCCAGGCAAGACGGGTCCTTCCTCAAGGAAGTGCAATGCGGGGGGCGCGAGCGCGGCATCCGTCTAGCGTCTGCCTGCAAACCAAGGTTTGCACCAGTTTGCGGTTTGCATCCTGATTCGCTCCGAGCCCGCCAATGGCAATAGCCTTGGCGGGCTCATTCCTTTGACAAACAGGGTTCCGAGTTTCCGGCCAGAGCATGTCCCTGCCGAAATGATCAACCGCCGCCTTTCCGTCTGGAAGTACGAAGGAATAGCCCAATGAGTTCCTGGCTTGCCGAAAGCATCGCCCAGTGGCCGATTGAGAAACTAATTCCCTACGCCCGCAACGCCAGGACCCACTCCCCGGAGCAGGTGGCGCAG
>Ga0315906_10002370_pt1 | contig 26436 bp, 23 predicted proteins | sample LakEriMetagenome_4_FD_203526 | JGI IMG/M metagenome (GOLD analysis project Ga0315906, IMG submission 203526) | Freshwater fungal communities from buoy surface, Lake Erie, Ohio, United States - Buoy 2 MA122 | ecosystem: Environmental > Aquatic > Freshwater > Lake > Lake biofilm | place: USA...
ATTTCACCGTCCTCCAAATAAATGGCGCGCTTGGTGAACTCCAAAAACGGCGAGGCGTCGGACGCTACAAAATATTCTTCCTGACCCAAGCCAATGACCAGCGGACTGCCCATTTTGGCCACCACCAATTTGTTGCTTTCCTTGCGGGACATCACCACAATGGCGTAGGCACCCACCACCTCGCGCAAGGCGCGACGCACGGCTTCTTCCAACTTTACATCCTCCATTTTTTGGACGTAATGGATGAAGTTGACCAGCACTTCCGTGTCCGTATCGGACGAAAAAGTGTAGCCCTTGGCTTGGAGTAGGGACTTCAGCGCGGAATAATTCTCAATGATGCCGTTGTGCACCAGAACCAAGTCTCCGTCTTCGCTGGAGTGCGGGTGGGAGTTGCGGTCCGACGGTTCTCCGTGGGTGGCCCATCGGGTGTGGCCCATGCCGGCCGTGGCGTGCGTGTCTTGGTTGCCCACCAAGTCCACCAAATCGGCGACCTTGCCTTTTTTACGAAATACGCTCAGAGAATCGTTGGACAGACAAACACCGGCCGAATCGTAACCGCGGTATTCCAGCCTTTTCAAGCCGTTGATGATGATCGGGTACGCCTCACGGGCGCCGATGTATCCTACAATTCCACACATAATTCAAAAGGTTTGGTCCGCAAAGGTCGCAAACATAACGCCACATTCGCTGCGCGTTTTGACCCTACTTTGTTCTCGTTAGGTACAAATTCAACCGCGCCGGTTCCGACGGGTGCAAATTGCCGTTGAGCACCACCCGCTGGGCATTGCCGCTGGGATTGGAGGGGAGCAAGATGAGTCGGTCCATTTTGGGGTCCTTACCGTTCAGCACGCGCTGCACGTGGCGCGTGATGTTGAACCGATACACCTGCTGGTCCAACACACCGACCACACGCAGAGAATCCCGCAAAGATTGCAATCCTCCGCCTGGGCTGCCGCCCTGGTAGTCGTTGATCAAAAAGTTCTTCTCTCCGCGAGCCACCAACAACGTCAGTGCCTTGGGCTTGTTCAATCCCAAACTGGCCACAGCGTCCACGGGTAGTTCCAACTCGGCGTAGTTCACCAAAAAATTAGAATCGCGAAGCGGAGCTAAGCCCTTGAGGCGAATGGCCGTAACGGCGCCGCCCAAACTTTGGGTGAAGGATCGGAAACTGCCGTAGGTGGTGTCTTGTGCGGACAGGTCAAACGCGGCTTGCTCAAAACGATGTTCCGCGTGGAAGGCGTACTTGATTTTATCTCCCAAGGCCAAATCGTACCGAACGGACTTGGTGGTGGTGGTGTCGTTGGAAAGGTAAATCACCAGCTTGGAATCCGTACCGACGGGCGTCAAGGAAAGCAGCGACTGGGCCGCCGCAGTGGATTTCAGGCGAAATCCCTTAAACGTCTTCACGAATTCTGTAGTGGAGACCAGCGCAGCCGTGTCCAGCAGCAAAAACTCTTGGGTAAACCACTGGGGATCCAACGCCAGGCGCAATACGCCCTTGGTTGCGGCCACTTCCTTGAACTTACGGGTGCGGCCAAAATAGGGGTTGAAGGTGGTGTCTGCCACCGGATCTCCCGCCGCAAACTGGTCCTTGGCGGTGTACGAACTGTCCGCAACCAAGGCGTCCAAGAGGGGCTGCACCACGATGCGGATGGGGGCTACCGTATCGCCGTAGCGCTCGGTAACCGGCAAGAACAAAAAGACCGAATCCGCCCGGGGATTGTCTCCAAAACGCGGATTGATGCGGCCCAAAGCAATTTGGGTAACGCCGTAAGCGTCCACGCGGCCAAAAGTGGGATCGGAAAAACCTCCAACCGGCAAAATCCCGGTATTGGAAGTCAGTAAGGTGTCGTACGATTCGGTGCTGGTAACGATGGGCACAAACTTCAGGGCACCCGTCTTAAATTCGCCTGCACCAATCAAGTCCAAACCGACGGTCCCCAAGTCTTTTTCACAGGAAACAGAAAGGAGAAAAGCGCCGCACAGGGCTAGCGAGACCAATGCTCTTCGCACCACGGAATCAGGCAAAAAGGGATTCGTAGAAGGCTTTCAGTCCGGAAGGATCTGCGGCAAAAGAACGCCCGTCGGACAAAGGAACCCCCAATTCTTGGGCGGCTTTCACGGCGTGCTCGGAAGGCGAATCCGTCATGGTCAGGACGGCATCTGCAAAACGGACGGCGCCGCACTGCAGGTTTTCGTAGGTGGGTTGTTCAAAGGCTTCCATTCCCTTGGCTCCGTCAAAGTGCATTCCGGAAGGAAGTTTTGGGCCCAATTGACCCGCAAAAGCATCCGTATCGTACAACGACACCACCACTTTAACGTCCGCAAAATGTGCGTCGGTTGCATTGAATTGCTTGATGTACAGGGGCATGGGCGAACACATCCAGCCCATCACGTGCACCACGTCCGGCTTCCAACCCAGTTTTTTGATGGTCTCAATAACGCTCTTGGAAAAAAAGAGAGCCCGCTCGTCGCTGTCCTCGTACAAAGTCCCCGCGGCATCGACTATATCGCCTTTGCGCTTAAAGTATTCATCGTTGTCGATGAAGTACACTTGAAGGCGTGCTTGGGGAATGGAGGCCACCTTGATGATCAAGGGTTGGTCCATGTCGTTGATGACCACGTTCATGCCGCTCAGCCGGATGACTTCGTGCAGTTGGTGGCGGCGCTCGTTGATGTTTCCATAACGAGGCATGAACACCCGAACTTCGTTGCCGAGCTCGTTCATTCGCTTGGGAAACGCCAAGGCGTGTTCTGCCAAGATGGTCTCCGACAAGTACGGATGCATCGATTGGGCGACGTACAAAATGCGCTTTGGCTCCATAAGTTGCGGTACAGTCCGCAAAAATACGCAATTTTACGGCGCAAAACGCACTTTTTATGGAGATTGTATCATCTCAAGCCGCGCTGCGGAACATGCTTGCGCGCTGGAAACAAGGCGATTCGGTCTCCGTGGGCTTTGTGCCCACCATGGGGGCGCTACACGATGGGCACTTGGCCTTGGTGCGCGCAGCTCAAGCAGAAAACACCCGCGTGGTGGTCAGTATTTTCGTGAACCCCACCCAATTCAACAACCCCAACGATTTGGCGTCTTATCCGCGCACCACAGACGCGGATTGCGCAGCACTGGAAGCTTTGGGCACAGACGCGGTCTATTTCCCGGTTGCGGAAGAGTTGTACCCCAACGGCATGCAGGCGGCCCACTACGACTTGTTGGGCCTGGACACGCGCATGGAAGGAGCGGCGCGGCCGGGTCACTTTCAAGGCGTTGCCACGGTGGTGGACGCCCTCTTCCACCACGTGGAACCGGATCGCGCTTATTTTGGCGCCAAGGACTTTCAGCAGGTGGCGGTGATTCGGCAGTTGGTGGCCCTCCGCGAGGGACTGCCCCTTGTTGTGGCTTGCGCCACGGTTCGCGAGGCCGACGGTCTGGCGATGAGCAGCCGGAATTTGTTGTTGACAACGGAGCAACGGGCGGCGGCGCCCCGCATTTATGCGGGGCTGCGGCTTGCCGCAGCGGAGTTGCGCGCCGGCGCAACGCCCGCCGCCGCCCGCATGCAGTTTGAAAACCACGTGCACCAATCGGCGGAACTGAAGGTGGAATACCTGGACTTGGCCCATCCGTTTACGTTGGAATTGCTGCCGGATCACCAAGTTTTGAGCGCGGAAACCTCGGCCCATTATTTTGCCGTAGTGCGCGCCGGAAACGTCCGCCTCATCGACAACCTTCCGGTGGAATAACCTACCTTTGCCGCCATGTTGCTGGAATTGCTCAAATCCAAAATCCACCGCGTGCGCGTCACGGGAGCGGACCTCAATTACATCGGTTCCATAACCATAGATCGCACCTTGATGGCGGCAGCGCAGCTGGTGGAAGGAGAAAAAGTCAGCATCGTCAACATCAACAACGGCGAGCGACTGGACACCTACGCCATCCCGGGTCCTGCTGGGAGCGGGGCCATCACCTTGAACGGGCCCGCTGCTAGAAAAGTACAAGCCGGTGATCTGATCATCATTTTGGCCTATTGCCACGTTGACGCTGCAGAGGCCGCGTCGCACACCCCCATCTTGGTTTTCCCAGACGAACAGACCAACCTTTTGAAATAATCCGCATCCCAGCGTTGAGCAGGATCCCTATGGCCAAGCAAATCATCAAAACACTGGTCCTACTGGGACTGACCGCCGGACTTTTGGCCTTTGCCTTCCAAGGAATGGATCCTCGGGAGCTGTGGGACGGCATGCGCAAAGCCAATCCCTATTTGGTATCGTTGAGCATCGGTTTGGGCTACTTGGCGGTGGTGTTTCGCGCCTACCGCTGGCGCATTGTGTTGCGCTCCATCGAACATCCGGTTAGTGCGCCTGCCGCGGTACACTCGGTTGCCTTGTCCTACCTGGTCAACTTGGTGGTGCCGCGAGGCGGCGAAGTGGCACGGTGCACGGCCATTCAACAGTCCGGAGGCGTTCCGGTGGATAAAGCCTTGGGTACGGTGGTCATGGAACGCATCATTGATCTGATGATGTCTTTGATACTCGTAGCCGTGGTTTTGGGGTTGAATTGGGACGAACTTCAAGCCTTGCCCAACGCCGTGACCGAATTTGGTCGTGCCAATGGAACTGAGGACCGCGCCTCCGTTGCGGCAGAAACGGGCGACGTTGCTTCGGCAGGGTTTCCCGCGTGGGGATGGCTGCTGTTGGCGCTTGCCGCAATTGGAGCCGCAACCTTTTGGGCCGTGCGTCGGTGGGGCTGGATTCAAATCAAAAGCAAGGTATTTGACTTTGTGCAAGGACTGCTCGCCGGGCTCCGTTCCGTCGCCCGTCTGGACAACCCCGCCGGGTTTTGGGGACACACCTTGGGCATTTGGGCCTGCTACTTCTTGATGGTCTACATCATGTTCTTTGCATTGCCGGCAACGTCCAACATCACGGTGGCACACGCCCTGTTTGTGATGATGTCCGCTACGTTCAGTTACATTGTACCGGCGCCCGGTGGCTTTGGAACGTACCACGTATTCGTCACCTCGGCTTTGTGGGTCACCGGAGTGCCCATGGCCGACGGCCTGATCTTCGCGACGGTGGTTCACTCGTCCCAAACCGCGATGATGCTGTTGTCCGGCACCGTCGGTTTTGCGGGCCTGGCTTTCCTGCGCAAAAAAACCAGCGACGGTGGCCAAGGTTAAAAAGGCCTGGATGTGTCAGGCGTGCGGCACCGCTCACGCCCAATGGCAGGGACAGTGCAAAAGCTGCCGTGCTTGGAACACCTTGGTGGAGGAGGTTACGGAGACCGCAGACTCCCGTACCCCGCGTTTTGTGGATCCGGACTCCGGCAAACGAAGCGTTCCCCGGCCGCTTTCTGAGGTCACCTTGGGCTTGGAAACACGCACCGCCACCGGCGACGGTGAGTTGGACCGCGTCCTGGGCGGCGGACTGGTCCCCGGCTCTTTGGTACTGCTGGGTGGCGAACCGGGAATTGGCAAATCCACCCTGATGCTCCAGCTCGCCTTGCGGTTGCCGCAACGCGTTCTCTACGTCTCCGGAGAAGAAAGCGCGCAACAAATCCGCATGCGGGCAGACCGCATTGGCTTTGAAGGCGAGGGTTGCTCCATCCTGACGGAAACCTCCACCTCCTCCATCTTGGAACACGCAGAAAAAATGCGTCCGGAGGTCTTGGTGATTGACTCCATCCAAACCCTGCACAGTCCGGCATTGGAGGCCGCTCCCGGCAGCGTTTCCCAAATCCGGGAGAGCGCCGCGGAGTTTTTGCGCTACGCCAAAAGCCACAATGTGCCGGTCTTGCTCATTGGGCACATCACCAAAGAGGGAACCCTAGCGGGTCCCAAGGTTTTGGAGCACATGGTGGACGTTGTTTTGCAATTTGAAGGCGACCAAAACCACCTTTATCGACTCCTGCGCGCCCACAAAAACCGATTCGGTTCCACGGCGGAAATTGGCTTGTACCAGATGGACGCCGCCGGATTGGTGCCCGTGTTGAATCCGTCGGGTTTCCTGCTTTCCCAACGTTCCGAAGAATTGAGCGGGACGGCCGTTGGCGTGATGATGGAAGGCGCGCGCCCCTTATTGCTGGAGGTTCAGGCCTTGGTCAGCACGGCGGTTTACGGCACGCCGCAACGATCTTCCACCGGTTTCGACGCCCGTCGGCTCAACATGCTGCTGGCGGTGTTGGAAAAACGATGCGGATTTCGCTTGGGGTCCAAGGACGTATTCCTCAACATCACGGGCGGGCTCCGCGTGGACGACCCCGCTTTGGACTTGGCCGTGGTTGCGGCCATCCTCAGTTCCGACACGGACCAAGCCCTGCCCAAAGGCGTTTGTTTTGCAGGCGAAGTGGGTTTGGCCGGCGAAATTCGTTCGGTACAGCGGCTGGATCAGCGCGCCGCAGAAGCACAAAAACTGGGCTTTGACACCTTGTTTACCGCAGCCCAGCCCGGACTCAAGTCCAATGCCTTCCCCGGTTTGCTGGTGGTTCCCGTTCAGAAAATGGAGCACCTGGTCAGCGCCCTTTTTGGGTAAGTACCGCCTTACTTTTTGGGAGCCGACGGCTGCACCAAGTTGGCCAAGGCGTCTAAACGCGGGCTGATGATGATTTCCGTACGGCGGTTCTTGGCTTTGTTTTCCGGGGTATCGTTGGGCACGAGCGGTTGGAATTCTCCGCGTCCCACGGCACTGACGCGCGCCGCATCTACTCCCTTTCCGGTCAAAATCTTGGTCACGGCGGTAGCCCGCATCACGGACAAATCCCAATTGTCCAAAACTTGTCCGGCACCGCGGTAGGCATCGTTGTCCGTGTGGCCTTCCACCTCAATCCGAACGTCCTTGTTGGACGCCAGCACCTTGGCCAACCGCTCCAAGGCCAGGCGACCTTTGTCTTGAACGGTCCAACTTCCGCTGTTGAACAACAGAGAGTTGTCCATGGACACGTACACTTTTCCGTTTTTCAGAGACACCGTAAGCCCTTGGCCTTGGAAACCCAGGAGGGCGTCTGCTACGCTTTTTTGAACGTATTGCACTAGTGAATCTTTGCGGGCAATCTCGGACTCCAATTCCACCACCCGTCGTTCGCGGGTTTGCAGGGCCACGGCCACTTCCTCCAAGCGCGCTTGTTCTGCCTTGAGGGCTTCTTCCTTTAGTTCCAACTCAGACTGCAGGCGTTCCATGCGGACCAACATGGCCTTTGTTTCGTTCAAATTCGCGGAACTCAGCCGATCCTTGTTCTTGGTGAGGTAGTCGAAATTGGCTTCCAAATCGGTCAGCGAACGGCGTGTTTTACGCACGTCGGAGGCCAAACGGGCGGTGTCTTCTTGAAGGGTTGTGGCCAATTGCTGCACGGTGCGCAGATTGGATTGGGTTTCCGTCAGGCGAACTTGAAGCGCGTCGGACTGCGTGCGCAACGCGTCGTTTTCGGTTTGCAAAACTTCTGCGCGGGTTTGCAGTTCGGTGTGCACCGCTGGTGCAACGCACGCTGTGGCGGCAAGAACGATCAAGGCGCTGGAAAACAGTCGGAAGTAGTTCATGGTTCAAAGGTAAACAATCGTTGTTGCAGACCGAACAACCTCACCACTCCGCCCGTACGGGGCAGTGATCGGAGAGGAATGCCATCGGGAGGTGCCTGCAATCCTGCAACTTTTGGGCCAAAGCGGGAGCCAGCCAAGCGTAGTCTATGCGCCAACCGGCATTTCGCTCGCGCGCACCACCGTAGGCAGACCACCAGGTGTAGGCGTGTGCAGCCTGCGGATTCAGTGCGCGAAAACCGTCCACCCAACCGGCAGCCGCCCATTGATCCATCCAGGCAGACTCCTCCGCATTGAAGCCCGGAATGCCCCACATTCGTGCGGGATTGTGGATGTCCAGTGGGCCGTGGCACACGTTGAAATCGCCCAAAACGGCCGTGGGTTGCGCCATCCACCCACGTTCTTCGGAACGTGCGGCAAAATCGGTTAGAAAGTCCAGTTTAGCTCCCTGGCGTTCCGCAGAAGAGGAACCGCTGGGGAAATAAGCAGAAACCACGCGCGTGGTGCCCCATCGGGCCTCCAAAACGCGCCCTTCGGCGTCCCACCGGTCCACGCCCATGCCCGGAAAAACCTCATCCGCCGGTAATTTTGACCACAATGCTGTACCGCTGTAGCCCTTGCGCTCGGCCGGAAAAAAATACCAATGACCGTATTCCAGCAACTCCGCGGGCACCTGCTCCGGCAGCGCACGCACCTCCTGAAAGGCGATTACATCGGCCTGTAAAGCAGACATCCACGCCGCCAACCCCTTTCGGTTGGCGGCGCGGATGCCGTTTAAATTAAGGGTAGCGACCCGCACGGGGCCTACCTCAGTTCAGAACCACCTTGGCTTCGCCCAGCTTGCGACCCTCCGAGAAGAGCTCCAAAGTGTAGGCGCCTTTGGCCAGTGTAGATTTTACATCCATCGAAGCACACGCCTGGGTAGCGTCGCCGTTGAAGCTCAACTCAGACTTACTGGAAAACAACTGCTCCTTGCCGTCCACAGTAAAGGTGTTGTCACCCGAACCGGCCAATACGCGATTCTCAGGAGTGTTCACGCGGAAATAAACCGTGTGGTTGCCCTTTTTGGCCAACGCATTGGCGCCCACCGTAAAGCAAACTTTCAAACGATTCACTTTGCCAGCAGCCGTAGATTCCTTCTCCTCGCCGGATTTCTTCACCACCATGCCCATGCCTTCGATGCCGGACAGCTTGAGGCGAGCGCCTTCGGCGCGATCCTTAGACAAGCGGTCGTTGGTCTGGGTCAATTCCTCGTTCTTGGTACGTTCCTTGGAGAATTCGCCTTCCAAACTCACCTTTTCGGTGTTCAGAACGCCGTAAGCACGGTTGACGCTGTCCACCTGGCCGCGCAAACGGTCCACCGTCTTGCGCAAAGTGGCAACTTGGGAGCGCAATTCAGCCATGGCGCGTGAATTGGAAGCATTCGTGCTTTTGGCTTTCGCAATCAAATCGTTCAAACGAGCGGTCTCGTCCAAGATGTACGAATTCAGGGAGTCGTTCTGGGTAGTTTGCGCCATCAAATCGGCCTTGGCATCTTCCAATTGACTGATCAATAACTCTTTGTCCGAGGTAATCACCTGTACTTCGGTCTTGGTGTTGTACAGTTGGTAGGCCAGTACCGCTACAACCAAAAGCAAAATACCAATGATGGCTTTTGCTGTGTTAGACGTTTTTCCGCTCATAATCGACTATTTTGCCGCAAATGTACCGCATTTCTTTGAGCGCTGCACCCCTATTCTTCCCCAAATCAATCGTTTCTGTACCGTGAAATCGCTTTCGACTGCCCCTTTGCCTGTGCTGCGCTCCCGCGTTCATGCCCTGTTCCACGGGGTAGAAACCGCCCTCTTTCCTGCCTCATGCCCTGCGTGCGGCTTCCTCCCGTTGCCGCCGGAATCCCAGTGGTGCACCCAATGCGACGATGCGCTCCCGTGGCGTCCGTTAGCGGCGGGGCCGCCGTCTGCGTTGCTCACCCCCCTGCGGGCGGCCTTGGACTTCCGAGCGGGCCCTACCCGAACGCTGCTCCACCACTTGAAGTACCGCAACAGACCCGAGCTGGCTTTTGCCTTGGGCCAAGCAGCAGCTCGTCGGTTTGCTCCTCCCCCGGCACACGCCCGGCTCGTCCCCGTGCCCATCACCCCCGATAAATTGAAACGTAGGGGGTACAACCAAGCCGAACGTTTTGCCGCCGGATTGGCGTCCGTTTGGCACGTGCCGGTAGATCCATCGGTGTTGGTTCGACGCGTTCAGCACCAATCCCTTACGGAACTGGATCGCTCCACCCGGCTTCAGGAGGCGCACTCTGCCTTTTCTTTGGCGGACGGCGCCCAAAACCGAGCGCCGGGCCAATACTGGGTTTTGGTGGACGATACCTTGACCACGGGAGCAACGCTGCACGCCTGCGCCGTGGCTTTGACCCGGATTCGGCCGAGCGGCGTGGAAGGATTTTGCGTTGCCTGGGCACCTTAGCACTGGAGCGCAGCAACCGTACTTGGGGATTCGGTGCAGGACTTTTCGAGTACCTTTGAACTTGTGCGCCTTCGCTCCACCTTCCTGACCAACGCGGCCGCCGCGGCTGCTGGGTTCATCGCCCTGCACGGCTGTGCCTTGCCGGCGGCTCCAACCGGCGGCCCCAAGGACGAGACCCCTCCCCAAATTACCCAATCGGAGCCTGCCCACACCCAAGTTGGGGTCAGCCCCCAAGAAATTCGCATCCAGTTCAATGAATTCGTTGCCTTGGGAAGCAACGGCGGCAGGCCCATCTCCTCCCCTCCCTTGCCCGGCACGGTACGCGTCACCCTCCAAGGAAAATCCGCGCGGATCCTTTGGGAGGGCGGCTCGCTTTTGCCCGACGCCACCTACTCCTTGGCACTGGGAGGTTGCTTCAAAGACATCACTGAAGGCAACCTGTTGCCCGCCACCGCCCTGGTTTTTGCCACCGGAAATCAACTGGACTCCTTGTATTGGGCCGGTTACCTGCGCGACGCCCGCTCCGGTAAGCCTTTGGCCGATTGGGCCGTGGGGCTTTGGCCCGCTGATGCTCCGGATTCCGCCGCTTACCTCGGCCTGCCCCGCTACACCTCTCGCACGGACGACGACGGTCGGTTTGCCTTAAATTATTTGCCCGCCGGACCTTTTCGCCTGCTGGCCTTCGAAGATGCCGACGGCAATTCCAAGGTCAACCAAGGCGAGAAACCGCTGTGGGCGTGGGAGGCCAACCCCATTGCGCCTCGTTCCGCCCAGGATTCCTCACAAACAAGTACTTTGTGGGCCGGACCGCTCGCGGCGACGGACAGTGTAGCGCCGTGGCCCAACGGCTTGGACCCGGAAAAGTCCGGAACGGTACGATTAAAATTGACCCCAAGTCCAACCACCTTGGCCGGCCACCCCGTGGTGGAATGGACGGATGCGGCCGGTGTGGTGCGGTGGATGCGCCGCCTGTCCGCTTCCTTGGATACTGTATTTAGCAACATTGCGCCCGGCCGCAGCGCGCTGCGCGTCTACTTAGACATGAACCAAGACGGAACCTATTCGCCCGGGGACTTTTGGCTGGGCCAACAACCGGAACGAGGTTGGGACGGACCAACCGTAGAGGCAAAAGCCAATTGGGAGACGGAAACCGTTTGGGACCTCAATGAGGCAGTGTCAACTCCCGAACGTCCTGCAAAAAAGGCAGCTTCCGACGGATCTCGTGCAGGGATTCCGGACGCACTTCGACGACGACGCTAACCGCCTCGTTTCGGGGTACCTCCGCAATGCATTCCCCCATAGGGCTCCAGACTCCACTGGCACCGCTGTGCGCCACCCCGTGGTGGTCCGCCCCAACTCGGTTCAATCCCAGTACATAGGCCTGATTCTCAATGGCGCGTGCCGGCAGCAGGGCCTCCCAGTGGGCAATGCGGCGGTCCGGCCAGTTGGCCACAAAACACAACAAATCGTAGTCCGCCCGGTCCGCTTGGGCGGGCCAAGAATTCCGGTACGACTCCGGAAAGCGCAAGTCGTAGCAGACCGCAGCCGCCAAACGCCATCCCTTCCACTCCAAACGCAGCGGTTCGTTTCCGGCCACAAAATGACGGTCCTCTCCAGCCAAACCGAAGAGGTGCATTTTGTCCGCGCTTTGCACGGTGCCGTCGGGAAAAACGGCGAACAAACGGTTGGCAAAACGGAAGTCAATTAGGCTCAACCGAACCACCAAAGAAGTCAAAAAAACCGCACCGGACTCCCGCGCCCAAGCCTGAAAAAGCGGAAGGTAGGGCGCTCCAGAGGCGTCGGCGTCCACACGCGCCAATTCCTCTTCGCCGGTCAAGAAACCGGTGGTGGCCATTTCCGGAAACACGTGGAGGTCTGCGGGTGGCGATGCGCGCCAAGCGCGCTCCATCGCAGCTAAATTCGCCGCCGGGTCGTTCCAAACCAAGTCCAATTGGTGCATTCCCACGCGAAGCGGGGACACGGGCTGGGTTGGGTTGGGGTTGTGGGGCATGGCGGTTTCTTTGCGCCGAAGTTAGGATTATTCGGCTTCCTCCAACTCGTCCAGCAACCAACCCACATGCTTGATGAGGAGTCGGGCTTGATCCGGGTTGGTGCCGTCGTAGTAGCCGCGGATGCGGCCCTTGCCATCGATCAAGGCCAGGTTCTCGGTGTGGATGAAGCTGTGTTCGTCCCACGTTTGCCCCTCCTCCATCACCGCAAAGTACTTGGTTCGCGCGAGCCGATTGATCTCCGAATAAGGGCCTGTCAACAGCCACCACCGTTTGGGGTCCACGCCGTTGGCTTCCGCGTATTTTGCCAAAACCGGCACGGAATCGGCTTCCGGAGTGACGGAGTGGCTCAGCAACTGAACCCGCGCATCATCCGCGTAGGCAGACTGAATCAGGCGCATGTTTTGGGCCATGTCCACGCAAATGCTTTGGCACGAAGTGAAGAAAAAGTTCGCCACCACAATGCGGTTGGACACGTCGTGGTGCGTCCGCACGGTGCCGGACTGATCCGTCAACTTCCACGCACCGATGGTGTGGTTCATGCCCTGGCCCTCCAGCGAATCCGCCACCACGGCCGGGTTCAAATCCGCGGGCGACAAAACCGGCAGTTGCTTCTGGGGGCGGAGCAAATAGTAGCCCCAAACCACTCCCACCACAAAGACCACCGCCAACGCGGCCAATCGGATGCGCTCACTCGTTTTTCGGTCCATACTTGGCGTGGTTGTTGCTATATTTGTCGCAAAGATACGGTCGTGAAAAATGCAAACGTTTTGGCCCTTGCGGGCCTCGTGTTCACCGGATTGCTCAGCAGCTGCGAGCCCAACAATCCGGAAAAAATTTCGTTAGCCTTGCACGTCGAGACCACGTTTGACAACGCGCCCGTGGTATTTGACGTGAGCAAACACGTGAATCAGGCAGGCGAAACACTGGTTTTCAAACGCTTAGACTACCTACTCAGCGACTTTACCCTCTTGGGCGGTCCCAACGGAGACGTCGGGATCAAGGGCTCCTACGCCTTCGTCAACGCAAAAGGCGGTGCGGGCCACATTGAGTTGGACTCCATTCCGGTGGGCCAATACACGGGAATCCGGTTCAACATCGGCCTGGATTCCATTGTAAACCACGGCGACCCCAGCCAGTACGGACCCGGCCATCCGCTCAACCCCAACGTGAACCGGTTGCATTGGGACTGGACCGGCGGCTACATCTTCACCGCGTTGGAAGGCACCTACAAACACCCGGGACACCCCGAGTCCGTGTTCCTGTACCACATGGCATTGGACCGCAATAAACGCTCCGTGACCGTGTCATTTCCAATGGACCTGACCAAGCGGGACAAACTGCTGCACGTGGACTACAACCTGGCGGAAATTTTCCGCAATCCAACGACCTTCTCCATTGAGGAAAAGGGAGATTTCAGCCATTCAACCTTCGACAACGGGATCGTGGAGGCGCTGGTTGCCAACATGGGCGACGTCTTCACGGCAAAGCATTTGCAAAACAAATGAACCGCCGCTGGATCGTCCTTGCATCGGTAACCGCACTCGTTGCGGGAATCTCCGCTTGCGAGAAAGAAATCGGTCCGGCAAAAAATTCGACGCCCTACACCCTGGAAATTCCCATGGGATTTCCCCAGGCCGCGCCGCCCGCAGACAACCCCCTGACGGTGGAAGGCATTGCCCTGGGCCGAATGCTGTTTTACGACCCCATCCTCTCCCGAGACTCCACCCAAAGCTGCTCCAGTTGCCACAACGCGGAATACGGGTTTACGGACTTCGGCAAGAAATACTCCACCGGCATCGACGGTATTGAGGGAACCCGCAACTCCATGCCCATCTCCAACCTGCTCTGGCAGTCTGAGTTTTTTTGGGATGGCCGCGTAAAGCGCCTGAACCTGCAGGCACTCATGCCCATTGAGGATCCCATTGAGATGCACGAAACGCTCCCGCGCGTAGTGGCCAAGCTCAATCGGCAACCGCGGTATCAGGAGGCCTTTCGTGCGGCCTTTGGAACCAAAAAAGCCGCGCCTGAGACCATTGGACTGGCCCTGGAACAGTTCATGCTGACCTTTGTTTCCGGCAACAGCAAGTTCGACCGCGTGATGCGCGGAACGGAAACCTTCACCGCCGCCGAACAACGCGGATTGCAGCTGTTCAACGGCGAGTCCAACCCCAACAATCCCGTCCGCGGTGCGGATTGCTTCCACTGCCACGGCGGCACTTTGTTTTCCAACTTCACCCTGAGCAACAACGGGTTGGATTCTGTGTTTGCAGACCGAGGCCTCGGCAAGGTCACGGGGAAAGCCACCGACGACGGCAAATTCAAGGTGCCGTCGCTCCGCAACGTGGCGGTGACGTTCCCGTACATGCACGACGGTAGGTTCCAAACCCTGCGCCAAGTGATTGAGCACTACAACACGGGCGTGGTGGCCAATTCCCCCAACCTGGATCCGTCCATGATTGGTTTTGTGCACGGACTGGGCCTAAGCCAACAAGATATTTCCGATTTGATTGCCTTTTTGGAAACCCTGACCGACGAGTCCTACCTAAACAACCCTGCTTATGCTACGCCTTTCTAAACTATTCGCCACCCTCCTGTTGGTTTTGGTGGCGTCCTCTTCCGCGTGGGCGCAAAAAGTTGAAGTTCGCTTTTGGGTGGACGGCGTTTGCGGCATGTGCGAGGAACGCATTGAAACTGCGTTGCTCAACACCAAGGGGGTTTGGGCGGCCGATTGGAACGAAAAAACCCACGAAGTGGTGGTGGTCTACAACCCCAAAAAGACCGCCGAATTGGCCCTGCATCAGTCGGTTGCGGCGGTTGGACACGACACCAAAAAGGTGAAAGCCACGGACGCTGCCTACGCCAAAGTACACGGCTGCTGCAAGTACCGCTCCAAAACGGTTCGGGACCAGCACTGATGCGGGCGCGTGTTTGGGCCTTTTGGGGGCTGTTGTTGGCACTGGTTGTACTTCCGCTGGGGGCAAACGCCCAACAAGATTCCGTTCGCCGCAAAGGAGAATTGGGCGAAGCCCAAGTCATCGAACGTCGGGCCGCTACCGCCATTGATTACAAGGATCCGGGCTTGAAGTCTGTAATCGGCCAAGCGGAACTGCGCAAGGCCGCGTGCTGCAACCTGTCCGAGAGTTTTGAGACGAACGCCAGCGTGGACGCCTCCTTTACGGACGCCGTAACCGGGACGCGTCAAATTGAGCTGTTTGGATTGGCCGGTAAGTACGCGCAAATCCAGACGGAAATGGTGCCGTTGGTGCGGGGGTTGTTGGCCAATCAAGGTCTCTCCTTTGTGCCGGGCACGTGGATTGAGTCCATCCAGCTCACCAAGGGCATTGGGAGCGTGGTGAACGGTCACGAAAGCACCACCGGGCAAATCAATGTGGAGTTGCTCAAGCCGGAGGTTTTGGCCGACGGCGCCAAAGGATTTGCCCAGGAAGGTCGGGGCGATTTGCGTCTCAACGCGTACGTCAACAACGCGGCGCGCACCGAAGTCAATGCCGTATGGGCGCACCGGCTGAGTCCGCGTTGGAGCTTGGGGCTGTTGTCCCACGGTTCCGCGCGCCCGCTGGCCCTAGACATGAACCACGACGGCTTCATGGACAACCCACTGGGAGCCCAGGGCAATGCCTTGTTTCGCGCCAAATGGGAAGGGCCGAAAGGCTGGGAAGGGCAGTACAGCGTGCACGGCTTGGTGGATTCCGTTCGCGGCGGCGACGTGGGCCACGGTGCGGCTCCCGGCACCCCTTTGTGGCGCAGCGGCATCCGGCACAACCGACTGTCCGTGACGGCCAAAACCGGCTGGGTGGCCCAGCGGGGTAGGGAACGCAGCTTTGGCAGCATCGTGAACCTCAGCACCACGCGCCAACGTGCCCGTTTTGGGATGCCGGGCGAAGGACTGATCTGGAACACGGGGCAGCAATCCGCCTTGGTGCAGCTGCTTTACCAGGTGGAACCGGTGGAAGGATTGTCGTTTACCGGCGGAACGTCTTGGTACGCGGATCTGTTTGACCAAGGCACGGACATCCCGGAGGATCAATTGCGGGTAACGGCTCCCGGCGCCTTTTTGGAAGGGACCTGGATGCCGGTGGAATCCTTTACGGCCGTGGCCGGCATACGGGTGGACGCCCACTCGCTGTACGGAATCCAGTGGTCGCCGCGTTTGCACTTGCGCTGGAGCCCTGCTGACCGCCACGTGGTGCGCTTGGCGGCGGGCCGGGGCTGGCGCATGGCTTTGCCTTATCTGGAACAACTGGGGTACCAGGCGAGCAACCGAGTCAATGCCTCCGGGGGGCAACCGCTTTCTGCCTTGGAGGAGTCCGCCTGGAATGCGGGGCTGAGCTACGTTTGGAACTTCCGACTGAACTACCGCAGCGGCACTTTTGCGCTGGAGCTGCACCAAACGCAGTTTGACCGCGTTGCGGTGTACGATTTGTGGAAACCGCAAATGCGCCTGGTGTACGGAATGGCGTCCAACGAAGTTTGGGGGGCGGCGTCGGCCTCCAGCAGCGTGAGCGCCACGCTGGACTACAGTTTGACCAAACGAATCGACGTTCGCCTGGCTTATCGGTACCAGGACGTATGGTCCCTGTACGTACCCAATTCCGTCGTTCCGGAAGAACCTCCCGTGCGGCAGGCCGTACCGTTCGTGAGCAAACACCGCGGAATGATCAACGTGGGCTACCAAACCCGCACCAAATGGCACTGGGATGCCACGCTGCAAGCGTTTGGACGCAAGCCCCTGCCGGTCCTAGGCCTACAAGAACCAGGTGGGCCCACGGTGAACTACAGCCCGGCCTTTGCGGTAATCAACGGCCAAGTACGGAAGGAGTTCCGCTTCGCCGATGTGTACCTGGGCGTGGAAAATGCCGGCAACGTGCGCCAAAAAAATCCAGTCTTTGATTCGCATTCAGCCGCTACCAGTCCTTATTTCGATGCTACCGCCGTGTGGGGCCCTATCTTTGGACGGATGTTCTATTTGGGCACCAACGTGGCATTATGAACGTACTATCGGTAGAGGGACTGTCTAAGTCCCTGGGAGAGCGCACCTTATTTGAAGATTTGAACTTTGGCCTTCAGGCGGGAGAAAAAGTAGCCTTGATTGCCCGAAACGGCACGGGAAAAACCAGTTTGTTGCGCATTTTGGTGGGCGAGGAAACTCCGGACCGCGGTCAGGTGGTCTACCGGAAAGGTTTGCGGCTGGGTTATGTAGACCAAGATCCGCAGTTTCCCGCTGGAGTTTCTGCTTTGGACTGGCTGCTGGACAGCCCTCTGGAAACCTTGCGCGCCGTTTTGGCCTACGAACATGCGTCCTGGCGACCGAACGAGCCCGATGCCTTGACGCATGCGTTGGCGGAAATGGAACGGCTAAACGCCTGGGACGCCGAGGCACAGGTACGGGCGGTTCTGACGCAAATGGAGTTGCCCTTGGCGGATTTGCCCATTGAAAAGTTGTCCGGTGGCCAGCGCAAGCGCTTGGCCTTGGCCCGACTCCTCATCCAACAGCCCGACGTGGTGCTGCTTGACGAACCCACCAACCACCTGGATCTGGATTTGATCGAAACCCTTGAGGGCACCTTGCGCGACGCACCCTTTGCATTGCTCATGGTCACGCACGATCGGTACTTTTTGGAAACGGTGTGCGACCGGATTTTGGAACTGGAGGACCAGACGCTGTACCGGTACGACGGCAACTATTCCTACTACTTGGAGAAAAAAGAGGAGCGTTTGAGTACGCAGCGAACGGCCAACGAACGCGCCAAAAATTTGTACCGTCGGGAATTGGAGTGGATGCGGCAAACGCCTCAAGCGCGAACCGGCAAGAGCAAGGCCCGCATCAACGCGTTTGACAACGTCCAGCAAGCGGCTAAGAACCGCGTGCAGCAGGGGACCGTACAGCTGGAAATTAAGGGCGAACGCCTGGGCAGCAAGATCATTGAGTGGCACAAAGTGCGCAAGGCCTACGGCGAAAAGTTAATTGTGGACCAGTTCACCTATACATTCAAGCGGGGCGACCGGCTGGGACTGGTGGGGCGCAACGGCGTGGGGAAATCCACTTTTCTCAAGCTAATCACGGGCGAGGCCGAAGTGGACGGCGGCAAGGTGGTGGTGGGCGAAACGGTTCGACTGGGCCACTACCGCCAAGAAAATCCGCCGTTTGACCCGGAAAAGCGCGTGATTGACATCGTGAAGGACATTGCGGAAGTGATTCCTTTGGCAAAGGGCAAGACCTTAACAGCCAGTCAGTTGCTGGATCGATTCAATTTTGAAGGGGACCAGCAGTACACGTTTGTAAACAAGCTCAGCGGTGGAGAACGTCGGCGATTGTACCTAATGACGGTGCTGATGGCCAACCCCAACGTGCTGATTTTTGACGAGCCCACCAACGATTTGGACGTGCAAACGCTGCAGGCGTTGGAGGATTTCTTGGAGGGATTCGACGGTTGCCTCTTGATTGTTTCCCACGACCGGGCGTTTTTGGACAAGTTGACGAACCACTTACTCGTATTTGAGGGGGACGGCGTCATCAAGGATTTCAACGGAACCACGGGCGAATGGAGGGAGGCGGCGCGGGCCGCGGCGAAGGCGCGGGCCGCGGCCGACTCGGCCGCCGCTGCTGCGCAGCGCGCCGCCTCCTCCTCTCTTTCCTCCCTCTCCCTTTCTACCGCAAGCACCCCGCCTGCACCGTCGAGCAACGTTGCCACCGCCGGTTCGCGTCCGTCTGCCAAGCGTTCGTACAAAGAGGAGCGCGAATGGGAAGAATTGGATCGCAGCCTGCCCGTTTGGGAGGCGCGTCGGGCCGAGATTGCCCTCTTCTTCGCGCAGCCCCCTGCGGGCGCTGCACTGGACTTCGCCGCGCTCACCGAAGAATCCCACCGATTGACGCAACAGATTGAAGAGGCAGAATTCCGGTGGTTGGAATTGTCGGAGAAATCGCCGCACGTTTAAAGCAAAAGCGCGTAACTTGGCTCTATTCTTGCAGGAATTAAGACATGTCGGAACCCGTTCTCTCCCTCCGCGGAATTCGCCGCGATTTTCCCATGGGCAACCAGTGGGTTCGCGTCCTCAAAGGCATTGATTTGGACGTGCAACCCGGTGAATATATAGCACTTATGGGCCCGTCAGGCAGCGGGAAATCCACCTTGATGAACCTGTTGGGTTGCCTGGACACGCCCACTTCCGGATCCTACTTTTTGGCCGGTGAGGACGTCAGCCGCATGGACGACGATGCCTTGGCGGAGGTGCGCAACAAAAAAATCGGTTTTGTCTTCCAAACCTTCAACCTTTTGCCGCGCCAAACGGCCCTGCAAAACGTAGCGCTTCCCCTGGTGTATGCGGGTTGGTCCAAGGCAGACCGACTGGCACGCGCCACCGAGGTGTTGAGTTCGGTGGGCTTGGCGGACCGAATGGACCACCAACCCAATCAGCTTTCCGGCGGACAGCGCCAACGGGTGGCCATTGCCCGGGCGCTGGTCAATACGCCTTCCATGGTGCTGGCAGACGAGCCTACGGGCAACTTGGACAGCGCCACGTCCGTAGAAATAATGCGTCTGTTTGACGAAATCCACGCCCAAGGAAACACCTTGGTGGTGGTCACCCACGAAGAAGACATTGCGCGCCACGCTAAACGCATTGTGCGTATGCGCGATGGTTTGATTGAATCCGATGAACCCAACCGCTGATTTATTCCGCAGTGCGGTGGCTTTTGCACCGCAAGCGGGCGCAACCACCGTTGCGCAGCGTCGGGCAGCACTGGCCCGGCTGAAGAAGACCGTACTGGACCACCGAGAAGATTTTCACCGTGCCTTGCGAACGGACTTGGGCCGACCGGAAGTGGAAACCGATTTGAGCGAATTGTACGCCGTCACCAGCCTGGTGGACTACGTTTCTGGTAAATTGGCCGGATGGACGCGCACCGAGCGCGTTCCCAGCCCCATGACCTTGTGGCCCGCGAAAGCGGAAATTCGGCACGAATCCAAGGGAGCCGTGTTGGTGATGGCTCCGTGGAATTTTCCCGTCAATTTGAGTTTGAGCCCGGTGGTGTACGCGGTTGCCGCGGGCAATGCGGTGGTGCTCAAGCCCAGCGAAGTGGCACCCGCCACGGCCGAGTTGTTGGCAAAAGTGGTACAAGAAGCGTTCCCCGAGGGCTGGGTGCGCACGGTACAAGGCGACGCCGAAACCGCAAAATCGCTGTTGGAGCACCCCTGGAACCACATTTTCTTTACGGGAGGACCGTCGATTGGCAAAACCGTCATGGCCGCTGCCAGCAAGCACTTGACTTCCGTTACCCTGGAGTTGGGCGGAAAATCCCCGGTTTTTCTGGACCCCACCTTCCCCATGAAACGGGCGGCAAAACTCTTGGCCTGGGCCAAAAGCATGAACGCCGGGCAAATCTGCATCGCTCCGGACTACGTGCTGGTTCCGCGCGAGCAAATGGGCGATCTGGTACATGCCTTTGCGCACGCATTAAAGGACCTCTACGGCGACCGACTCGTGGACAATCCGGACTATACCCGCATCATCAACGAGCGCCACTGGGCTCGATTGCAGGCCTGGCACGAAGATGCTGTTGGCGCCTGCGCCCAGGTGTGGCAGCCGGAGCCGGCCGACGTTTCCAAACGTTTCTTTCCGCCCACCCTTTATTTGGATCCGGACCCGTCGTGCAGCATTTCCTGCGAGGAAATCTTTGGTCCCCTGTTGCCGCTCATTCCCTACGACAAATTGGAAGACGCAATTGCCTACGTGAATGCCAAGGAGCGTCCCCTGGTCACGTACGTGCTGTCCGAAAACAAAGCCTTTCAGGAGCGCACCGTGAACGAAACCCGTGCGGGAGCTACGGTGGTGAACGACTTCATCATCCACTACATGCACCACGACCTCCCCTTTGGCGGCGTGAACCATTCCGGCATTGGAAAAAGCCACGGCATTTGGGGTTTCCGCGAGTTTACCAACGCGCGCCCGGTGGTCCGACGTCGGTGGGGCGTGAATCCAACCCTGTTTTTAGGGCCACCCTACACCAATTGGAAAAAGCAGGTGGTTTCCGCGCTGCTTCGTTGGCTGTAGTCCAACGTCCGCACATAGAATCTTTTAGTACTCCCGTACGGCGCGCAACGCAAACGGCTGCCCGTTCCACGTTCCGCGCAATTCGTAGGCTTGGTCCAGCGAATCCAATTGCCACGTTCCGCGCAGGATTTGTCCTTGCTCCTGTGCGGGCAAACGCCAAGTAGCCTCGAACTCGTTTGGATTGCTCGACGACCACTGGACGTCTGCCATCCGGGTAGATCCGTTGGGGTACTGCAGTAAAAGTTTGCTGTCTACGTCCCAAACGAGTGTTTCTGGGCGGCCGTGGCCCGGATTGTAGAAGTCCACCACCCCAAACCGGCCCACTACCTCCGCATTGGGCTCTTGAAAGGAGGGGCATGCGGCGGAAAACGTCCAAAGAGGAAGCAAAATCCAGACCCATCGGGGCCAATTCGGTCGATCTTGAATTCGGCGCGTGTCAAACGACCAAACCAGGACTGGAAGCATGGGCAAGGCCCACAACCAAGAAGGACCGGCGTCGAAAAACCAGGCCGTCAGGCCAGCAGGGAGGGCTGCAAGGAGCGCCAAGGCCGCACCCCAGCGCCGGGTTGCGGGAAGCAGGAGGAATAGCAACCCAACGATTAGCGCTGCCCCCAAGAAATGCTGGGCCATGGAATGCTCGGCCCAAAAGAGGGCCCATTGAATGGAGTCCGGCCATTCGTCTTGCGGCAACAGCGTCCAGCGGTACCGAAAGGGCAGATAGTACAGCGCAAATTGGCGCAAGGCCAGCGGCATCCACGAGGCCAAAACGCCCCAAAGCGCCAAGCGCTCCAAACGTCGGCCCCAGAGCGCTGCGTCCATTTGATAGGAGAAGTGGTGAACCAAAAGCAGCACTACGGCCAAGGCAGCAGCACCCAGTACCCACGCCACGGAAGGCAGTTGGATCCAGGCATTTGCATGCAATAAAGAGCCAACCACCAGAATGGTGCTCGCGGCAGCGGATAAAAGCAGTCGGTATCTGGGTTCCATGAAACGCTATTTAGAAACGAAGGTACGGGGAAGGCGTTGCTCCGCCAATCCGTTGACGCAGGGATAACGCACGTTGGCTTTTTGGCGTATGCGGGGGGAATAAAAAAAGGCCCGCGGGGAATGCCGCGGGCCTGAGCTCAATGAACGCAGTGCTGGGAATTAATCCAGCGTACGTTGTACTTCTACTTCCTTAAACCCTTCGATGACGTCGCCCACCTTGATGTCGTTGAAGTTCTTGATGTTCAGACCGCAATCAAAACCTTTGGAGACTTCGCGAACGTCGTCCTTGAAGCGCTTGAGCGAACCCAATTCACCGGTGTAGATGACCACGCCGTCGCGGATGATGCGCACGCGGGTGTTTCGGTTGATGGTACCGTCCATGACCATGCAGCCGGCAATGGTGCCCACTTTGCTGATTTTGAACGTCTCACGCACTTCAACGGTGCACGCAATCTCTTCCTTAACCTCCGGTGACAACATGCCGGACATCGCGTCGCGGATGTCGTTGATGGCGTCGTAAATGATGGAGTACAGGCGGATTTCGATTTCTTCCTTCTCGGCCAATTTGCGCGCGGTGGCAGACGGACGAACCTGGAAGCCCACGATGATGGCTTTGGAGGCGCTGGCCAACAAAACGTCGGACTCCGTCACCTGACCCACCGCTTTGTGGATGATGTTGACCTGAATTTCCGGCGTAGAGAGGCGCTGCAGCGAATCGGACAAGGCCTCGATGGAACCGTCTACGTCGCCTTTCAAAATGATGTTCAACTCTTGGTAATCGCCCACCGCCAAACGACGGCCGATCTCTTCCAAGGTGAGGCTCTTCTGGGAACGCACGCTTTGTTCGCGGCTCAACTGCTGGCGACGCTGTGCAATTTGCTTGGCCTCGCGCTCGTCGTCCATGACGTTGAACGTGTCGCCCGCTTGCGGTGCGCCGTCCAAGCCCAAGATGGAAACAGGAGCCGAAGGTCCTGCCTCGTCCACTTTTTGGCCGCGCTCGTCCATCATTGCCCGAACCTTGCCGGAAAACTGACCCACCAGCATGTAGTCGCCTACGCGCAGGGTTCCGTTTTGAACCAACAACGTGGTCACGTAACCGCGTCCCTTGTCCAAGGATGCTTCGATCACCGTACCCTTGGCCATCCGATTGGGATTGGCCTTGAGGTCCAGCAATTCTGCCTCCAGCAATACTTTGTCCAGCAATTCCTGAACGTTCAAACCGGTTTTGGCGGCAACGTCCATGGATTGAATTTTTCCACCCCAGTCTTCCACCAGCAAGTTCATGCCGGCCAACTGCTCTTTGATTTTCTCAGGATTCGCTGCGGGGCGATCTACTTTGTTGATGGCGAATACGATGGGAACACCGGCCGCTTGGGCGTGGCTGATGGCTTCCTTCGTTTGGGGCATGACGGCGTCGTCCGCCGCTACCACAATAATGGCGATGTCCGTTACTTGGGCACCGCGAGCACGCATGGCCGTAAAGGCCTCGTGGCCCGGCGTATCCAAGAACGTAATGTGCTGACCGCTTGGCAATTGTACGCTGTACGCGCCAATGTGCTGGGTGATTCCACCCGCCTCACCGGCGATGACGTTGGCCTTGCGGATGTAGTCCAAAAGCGAGGTTTTACCGTGGTCTACGTGGCCCATCACCGTAACGATTGGGGCGCGTGGCGACAAATCCTCTTCGGTATCCGTGTCTTCGGACAGCGACTCATTGACTTCTTCGTCCAAGAAATTCACCGAGAAACCAAATTCGTCGGCAACAATGGTCAAGGTCTCCTTGTCCAAACGCTGGTTCATGGTGACCATGATTCCCAACGACAGGCAGGCCGAAATGATGGCCGTCACGGGGACGTTCATCATGTTGGCGACCTCCATCACGGTAACGTATTCCGTTACCTTCAATACTTTGTCTTCGGCAGAACGCAGCTGCAGTTCGTTCATCACCTGGTCCCTGCGGTCCGCACGCTTGTCCCGACGGATTTTGGAGCCCTTGGATTTGCGGCCGCCGGTCAGTTTCTCCAGCGTCTCGCGAATTTGCTTTTGGATTTGCTCGTCCGTCATCGCCGGCTTGGGCGCGGCGGGTTGCTTGTCCCGACGTCCGGGTCCTTGACGCTGACCTTGCTGTCCGCCTACCGAGGCAGCACCGGTAGTGGTGCGACCTGTTCCGGTAATGCCGGGGCCTCCTGCGGCACCGGTTTTGATGCGGGCGCGCTTGCCTTTTTCACCACCGGCTCCTGGCTTGGTGGCCTTGGGACGGTTGAACTGACTTAAATCAATGGTTTGTCCGGTCAATTTGGGACCGTCCAATTTTTGGTACTGCGTGGTGTGGTGAACAGATCCTGCTGCATCCGCTGCCGCTGCTGGCGCAACAGGAGCCTCCGCTGCCGCAGGTGCGTCCGATGCTGGGGATCCTGCTGGTGTGCCTTCCGCCACCTCGGGTGCCGTGGGTGCCGCAGCCGCTGGCACTTCAGCGGCCGGAGCCGACTTGGGTGCTTTTGGCTTGGGGGTTAAATCTATTTTGCCCGTAAACTTGGGGCCGGCCAAAGAGGCGCGTCCGCGGATGACGTCGTCCTTGGGCGCTGCAGGAGCAGCGGCAACTTCAACCGCTTTGGGGGCTTCTTCCACGGGGGCAGCAGGCACTTCTGCCGCTGGTGCCTTGGCAGGAGCAGCCGCAGGTGCCGCAGGAGCAGCTTCAGAGGCGGGAGCTGCCGGAGCCGCCGGTGCTGGAGCAGCAGGAGCTGCGGCCGCTGGAGCCGCTGGCGCGGGCTCCGCCGCTGGCGCTGTTTCGGCAGGTGCTTTAAGCACCGCCGGAGCGGCAGCAGCCTGTTTCTCAGCCAACTGACTGGCCTTCTCCTCCCGCTTCTGCGAGATGATGGACTCGGCCTGGTCTTTGTGGCTCTTGTCCGAAGCGAAGTTTCCAAGGAGCAGCGCATACTGCTCATCGGAGATCTTGGTATTCCGGTTCTTCTCGACCTCGTGGCCTTTAGACAACAGGAAATCCACGGCCGTATCCAGGCCGATGTTTAACTCGCTGAGGACTTTACTGATGCGAATGCTGCTCATGCTGGGAAATTAATCTTCAAATTCGGCTTGTAAGATGGCGCGCACTTCCTGAATCGTTTCCTCTTCCAAGTCGGTACGGTTCACCAAATCTTCCACGCTCATGTTGAGGACGTCGCGAGCCGTATCGCAGCCCACGGACTGCAACGCCTCGATCACCCACTCCTCGATTTCGTCGGTGAAATCCGTCAGGGCAACGTCTTCTTCTTGGGCTACATCGTCGCGGTACACGTCGATTTCATAACCCGTTAAACGGCTGGCCAACTTGATGTTGAAGCCGCTGCGGCCAATGGCCAAACTCACTTGGTCCGGCTTGAGGTACACCTCCACGCGGTTGGTGTCTTCGTGCACCACCATGTTGGTGATTTTGGCGGGAGCCAAGGCACGTTGAATGAACAACTGCTGGTTGGTGGTGAAGTTGATCACGTCGATGTTCTCGCTGCGCAGTTCGCGGACGATGCCGTGAATGCGGGATCCCTTCATGCCCACGCAGGCACCTACTGGATCGATGCGGTCGTCGTAGGATTCCACGGCAACTTTCGCTTTTTCGCCCGGGATGCGAACTACTTTGCGGACGGTGATGATGCCGTCGAACACTTCGGGAATTTCCGTTTCAAACAATTTCGCCAAGAACAATTCGTCCGTGCGGCTCAACAAAATGAACGGCTTGGTTCCTTTGATTTCCACCTTCTTGACCACAGCGCGAACGGTGTCTCCCTTGCGGAAGAAGTCCTTTTCCGGGATCATCTCGTTCTTGGGCAGAATCAACTCGTTCTGGTTGTCGTCGTAGATGATGATTTCGCGGTGGCGCACGTGGTGCACTTCACCGGAAATGATCTCGCCCTCCATGCCTTTGTAGCGCTTGTACAACTCCTCGGAGTCGTGCTCTTGAACGCGCAGCATGAGGGTTTGACGAAACGCCAAAACGAACCGACGACCCAATTGCTCGAGCTTGATCTCTTCCGAAACCTCCTCGCCCACTTCAAAGTCAGGCTCAATTTTCAACGCAAGGCTCAACGCGATTTGCGTGTTTTCATCTTCAACGGCATCGTCTTCTACAATGATGCGGTTGCGCCAGATTTCCAAATCGCCTTTGTCCGGATTGACAATCACATCGAAGTTGTCGTCCGCTCCATACTTCTTTTTGAGTTGGGTACGGAAAGCGTCCTCGATGAACGACATCAAGGTTACGCGATCGATGTTCTTTTCTTCCTTGAACTCGCCGAAGGATTCAATAATGGCCAGGTGTTCCATGGTCCCTAGTGTGCTTAAAACTTGAATTCTAAAACCGTTTCTACTACTTCCGAAAGGGG
>Ga0315906_10002375_pt1 | contig 26389 bp, 24 predicted proteins | sample LakEriMetagenome_4_FD_203526 | JGI IMG/M metagenome (GOLD analysis project Ga0315906, IMG submission 203526) | Freshwater fungal communities from buoy surface, Lake Erie, Ohio, United States - Buoy 2 MA122 | ecosystem: Environmental > Aquatic > Freshwater > Lake > Lake biofilm | place: USA...
CTGTGGTGAACCATCTCCAAAATTCCATTCATAAAAAACACCATTGGCGATCGTATCCCGAAAATCAACCGTAAGCGGAACGCATCCAGCGGTATCACGTGGCACTCCATTGATGCTTGATTGAACGGAAGCACGGATCCCTGCCAGGTCCATATCGATCTTGAGCATGGTCAGGTTGCATTGTCCGCCCCCGGTAGCATTATTGGTGGTAGACCACGCTCCGATGGTAGTCGGATACGTTGGAAGTGGCGGCGTACTCAAGGCCTTGCAGTTACCGCAGATCGCCTGGTAGATCACCCCTTCCTTATCGAATCTGCTCGTACCTCCATCCACGTGGTCGCAACCTTCCCCGGCCCGGTTGTTCTCCCCGAAGAAACTGGCAAACAAAAGCGACTCGGCATTTCGCTTGATTACAATGAAATAAAGATCACGGCCGTCGGTTGTCGTTTTGAAAGCGTTGGCCGTCACCGGCAATCCATTTGTACCGGCACTGTTGTAACCGTTCGTGTTGACAAAGAAACCACCCCAACCAGATATATAAACATTTTCACATCTATCGACCAGGAACGCGATGGGCGAAATGTTCGGGGTGGCCGCACCCGATCCAAATGCGGTAGAATATATGTATGCAGACAGGTCGGGTTGTAGTTTTACGATGAACTGTTTGCCGGTTGGATTATTGAAGAGCGCATTTTGTATGGGCCAACTGCCGGTGGTTTGGCCCATCAGGTACGGGAATCCCCGGGCATCGAATTGCACCCCAAAGACCTGATCAATTCCGGTGGTACCGATGTATGTACTCTTGACCACAGCACTGCCGCTGTTATTGAGAATGGCCACAAATCCGTCGATCGTTCCACGTAAAGCGGTCCCAATGGTTCCCGTTTGTGTGCCGGGAAGCAAGTTGGTGCTTTCCGTTCCGCCGGCCACATAGATGTTGTTGTTGAGTGGGTTTAGTGAAAGTACATAGGCTGCATCGTTCCCGTTACCACCTAAATAACTTGCAAATTGTAACACCGAAAGATCGGCGGACCACTTCATGACTACTCCATCCTGCGTATCGCCTCCAAAACTTGTTTGAAAGGAACCGGCGGTGACCGGAAAATTATTGGATTGGGTGCAAGAGGCCACATAGGCATTACCGGCAGCATCCAAAATGATCTCACTTCTTCCGTCGTCACCATAATTGCGTTGCAGCGAAGTACTGCTGCCTCTGACCGTAGAAATATTGACGCCGTCGTCACCCGATCCCCCCACTCGTCTTGAACCGATTAGTGCAGATCCGGCGGCATTCAGTTTCGTAACCACGATGTCAAAACCGCTGCCGGCCAACGAACCGTTGTTGATGACCGGATAATTGGATGAATTGGTTCTTCCCGCAAGAAATAAATTGCCTTGACCATCCACCACCAAACTATGCGGCTGATCCTCTCCATTCCCTCCGATGTACGTAGCATAGACCCGGTTGGATCCGCTGGGTGTGAGTTTCATGATGCACATTTCGAAGGGACTGCTGACGTAGGTTGTTTGATATGCACCCGTGGAGGTCGGAAAGCTGCCTCCGGTGTCAAACACCACGCCACCACCAAAAAAACTTCCGTCCGGACCGTACGTAGCCGTAAATCCCCAGTTGTCGTTCGAACTACCCGTGAACGAACAGAACACGATGGAGGGGTCGATCACCAGCACTTTTGTACGGTCATACGATTTTAGCTGAAACCGTACCCGATTTCCGTTGACCTGATAGCCGGAGCGAATCGATTGTCTGCCTGCCTCGCTGGACTGATACGTATAAGGTGCCCCCTCGCGAAATGTACCCAACGAGGTCTGAATGGAAAGTTCCTTATCCTTGACGGAGAGCGCATCCACGCCTTCGTAACGCAATTCAATTTGATCGGGATCGCCGCCCGGGTGAACGACCAAATCATATTTCATGACCCCTTGGTCGGTGTAGTAACGCAAATCGATCTTGGGATAGATGTCTTTGATCGTGATCGCTTGGAAACTTCTGCAACCATCGGCCCATTTTGATCGATCATCGCCAATGAAATAGTTGGAGACACCGGCCAGTGTTTTTTCTGCTTCCACGAATGCCTTTGCATTGGATCCGACAAAATCAACATGCCAGGCATGGGACCGGATGGTGAATGGTTCGTTTTTGGGGATGGAACGACCCTGCGCATCGATGCCATGCTTACGCGCAGCCAGTTGATTCAGATCGTTTGGGTCGTGCCGAAGCAGCGTAATGCCCCCTTTTCTCAGATAAACATATCCATTGCTCACCTCACCCCGAAACAGCACTTTTTCATCCCACTGACCCTTGTTCTCGATAAAGGGAATGGCTGGCTGTGCCCCCGCCTGCAGAAGCAGGAATAACAGTAATGAAGTAAATGGGATTGATAGACGCATTCGATTTAAATTAAACGAAAAATGCGAGATAAAGTTGGTAAGATTCTGTTAAGTCCGGCTTGATTGGTGTCAGCTTAGGCGATTTGGCTCCAACGGATCGGTCCCACCCGCTGCTGAAGAAACTGCCGGAGCCCCCGATGGGCTGGGTCCGTCAGCTCCGGATCCTTTTCCGCGATCACCTCTGCAGCCGATTGAGCTTTCAACAGAATTCCCCTGTCTTGGATCAGGTTGGCCAGTTTCAAATTCAGGGCGCCGCTCTGACGGGTTCCTTCAATATCGCCCGGCCCCCGCAACGCGAGGTCTTTCTCGGCGATCTCAAAACCATTGTTGGTGGCCGTCATGATCGATAATCGTTCCCGGGCATCGGCACTCAATTTGGAGCCAGTCATCAAAATGCAGTAACTCTGTTCGCCTCCTCTACCCACACGCCCGCGCAATTGGTGCAATTGCGACAAACCGAATTTCTCCGAACTCTCAATCACCATAACGGTTGCGTTCGGTACGTTCACGCCCACTTCGATCACCGTCGTGGAAACCATGATCTGTGTATCCCCCTCCACAAAACGCTTCATGTTGGTTTCTTTGATGTCAGACGCTTGCTTGCCATGCACCATGCTGATCCAGTAGCGAGGTTCGGGGTACCACGACTTAACCTGCTCATATCCTTTCATCAAATTCTCATAATCCAACTTTGCACTTTCCTCGATGAGCGGAAAAATGATATAGGCCTGCCGACCTTTGTCCAACTCGCTACGCACAAATTCCATCACCTGGATCCGTTTGTTCTCAAAGCGATGGACTGTTTTGATCGGCTGACGTCCGGGCGGCATTTCATCGATCACGGAATAATCCAAATCTCCATAGGCGGTCATGGCCAGTGTACGAGGAATGGGCGTAGCGGTCATGACCAGCACATGCGGAGGCTGAATCCCTTTTTTTTGCAATTGCGCCCGCTGGGCCACCCCAAAACGATGCTGTTCGTCGATGATGGCCAGTCCCAGCTGCTTGAATTGAACGACCTCCTCGATCAGCGCATGCGTGCCGATCAATATGTTCATTTCCCCCGACAGCAAGGCAGCAAGGATCTTCTTTCGTTCTGCTGTTTTTGTAGAACCGGTCAGCAATCCGACGTTCACGCCAACTTTTTCCAACAATGGACGAATGGTTTCAAAATGTTGTCTGGATAAAATCTCAGTAGGAGCCATCAAACAGGCCTGGTGACCGTTATCGATCGCCAACAACATGATCAGTACCGCCACCATGGTTTTGCCACTTCCCACATCCCCCTGCAGCAAGCGATTCATTTGCCGGCCACTTCCCATGTCTGTGCGGATCTCTTTGATCACGCGCTTTTGTGCTCCGGTCAACTGAAAGGGAAGGTGCTCTGCATAAAACGAATTGAAGCAATCCCCCACCCGATCAAAAACGATTCCTTTGGAGTAACGATGTCGCTGTGATCGGAGCAATTGCATGCGCAGCTGGGCCAGGAACAATTCCTCAAATTTGATCCGCTGAACCGCTGCCTCGAATTGCAACGGATCCGCCGGAAAATGGATCTGTTGAATGGCCGCCCATCTGGAAATCAATCCCTGCGCGTTGATCAATTCTTCGGGCAAGTTCTCTGGAAGATCGGCCGGACGGATCTGTGCAAATAACTGCCGGGTTAATTTACCGATGGCCTTTCCGCCCAACCCCTTTGCTTTGAGCTTTTCCGTGGTGGAATAGATCGGCTCAAGAAAATTTCGGATCACGGGTTGTTCCGGATCGATCCATTCCAATTCAGGATGCACCATCTGTGGACGGCCATTGAAAAAACTGACTCGGCCGTAGACCAAACAAGGTCTTCCCGTTTGCAGCATTTTTTGTACCCAGCTATGTCCTTGAAACCAAGTCAATTCCAATTGCCCGGAAGAATCTCTCAGTTGCGCGATCAGTCGTCGGCCTGATTTTTGTCCAACCAGCTCAAATGAAACGATCTGTCCGGAGACCTGTGCGAATTCAGTTGTTGGGTCGAGCGCATGAATGGAATGCAGCTTTGTACGGTCGATGTGCCGAAACGGATAATGCTGCAACAGATCCTGAAACGTAAATAGATTCAATTCCTTTTTCAGTATGTCGGCCCGTAGGGGCCCAACCCCTTTGAGGAATTCAATCGAAGAGGACAATATGGCACGATCGGCAGAGATGAGAATCCGTTTACGCAAATGTAACATGCCCGCCCGCTAACTCATGCGGGAACGTTCCGACTTTTCCCAGGTGACGGGCTGATTTCCCATGACATGCCTGATCCATCCACGCAGCTGACAACCATGCATGAACAGAAAGTAAAAAGGAGCGGTCAGCCATCCGATCCGAATGCGGAGACCTATCAGCATCCATCCCACAAGCGCAACTGTGAAAAACAAAGCCTCCAAGAAAAGGAGCTGGCTTGAAAACGACGAGGGGGAATCGATAAGCAACAAACCGACGCTGGACAATAAAATGATCAATAAAAAAACAGGCGCAAGTACCCATCGGAACCACTTGCGAAAAATGAATTGCCATCCAAAAACGCGCGACACCCCAAAGAAATGTGATAAAGCATGTCTTGATAAAAATTGATACGACCCCGCTGCCATCCGTATTTTCCGCTTGGCTTCCTCTTTCAGATTTTTTGAGGGGGCCTCCGTGGCAATTGCCGCTGGTGCGTAAGCAATCCGATGATCTTTTCGAATGACCTGCCAGGACATTTCCAAATCATCCAATACTGCGTCATTCGGCAAGTCCTCAAACAGCAGGGTGCGCATGGCAAACAATTCGCCCGCCCCACTGATCACACTGTACAGGGATGCATCCATCCGCTTCAAGACAGATTCATATTTCCAGTATACCTCCTCCCCGGCGGCTGTGGACCGAACCAAACGCACTTGCTTCTCACCGGCAACGGCCCCCACGCGTGGATCTTGGAATGGAGCAAGGAGATGAACCAGACTCGATGGGTGCAGACAGGTGTTTGCATCGCTGAAAACTACAAGGGGTGTTCGGACGGACTTCATGGCCTGGTTGATGCTGGCCGACTTACCCCTCCTCGCTGTCTCTTGTATCCAGGTGAAATTCGGTGGCAAATTCTTCGGAGATGCCTGATCGGTGATGACGATCACCTGAAGATCGATTCCTATTTGATCCAAGGCCTGGGTTTCATCGATTTTGACCTCAAGATCCTTTTCAGCCCACGCGGGAATGATCAATGTGACAGAAGCAGTAAGCCCGGAAGGAATGAGGCTTGCTCTTTTTGGCAGGAACAAGACCAATAGCAACGGATAGAGTATATAACCAATGGTCAGCCCCCCCACATTGCCAACGATCAATACCAGCCAAAAAGTTTCCGCTATCTGCATAACCCGAAGAATGGCGTGCAAGATCAATATGCACACAAGAACGAATTTAGTTCTTTAGAAGATGGGGAGGGCCAAATGGGCAATTCCCCATCTCTCATCGCTTGGCGATCTTGTTTCCACTTGCTCGTTGACGGGAACATTTAAAGCGATTGACGGAAGAGTCACGCAGTTGACCATGCTTGGTCACGCGGCTATTCATTCGCTTTCGCCACATCCGAAAGCTGGAAGGCAAGGAATGTGCCCGCATGAAATCGATCACATCTTTTTCGGGCAAGCCAAACTGCATTTCGATGGCCTCGAAGGGCGTTCTGTCCTCCCAGGCCATCTCTATGATCCTGTCCTTTTCCTGCTCGGAAAATGTTCTATTCTTTGCCATCTAGTATTTCGGGAAGTTTATCCGGTTTCGCATAAGACAAACGGGCCAATCGTTGAGTAGCATGATACCGATCCAATCCGGAGATCGCGATCGTACCCGCCTCTTCGATCTCAATGGCTCCGTCGGGGCCGAGGCAATCCTGTGGAATGACTACCAGAACAACCTTGCCAATCACCAAAATGGTACCATTGATCTGAAGCGGATGATGCTCCACGTATTCCAGACTGTATTTGATCCGACTCTCTTTTACGAATGGCGCCTTACATCCCCCGATGAATTCCGGGGTCAACCCAACTGCCGCAAACTCAGAGGTCTCCTTTGGGTAGCGAGCGGAAGTTTGATGGGCCTTGAAATAAAAATCCTGGTGTATGTGATTGATGGTGTATTGCTTGGTGGCCAAAATGTTCTCCCACGTATGTCGCTCGGTGGAATCCGGCCGATTCACGAATGCAATGAGCGCGGGATTGGAACCCAAATGAGTGACGGAACTAAAGATTGCCAGATTGGTATTGCCGTGTGCATCAATCGTTCCGATCAGCGAGGCGCTTTTGAATCCGGTCAGGGAATTCATAAAGGCCGCTCGGCTGCGGGACTCCATTTCCATGATGTCATGAGCAGAATAATGAACAAGATTCATCGATTCGTGTATTATTAGGGATTACAAAACTTCTGCAAATTTGTTCTTACACGATGTACTACTTTCCGATACAGAACTTACTAAAAATGTAATCCAGCTGATCTTCATTGGTGATCTCGCCGGTGATCTCTCCTAAATATTGAAGTCCGCGGCGAATGTCCAGCGCCAGCAAATCGCCAGGTACGTTGGCTTCGAGACCAGATTGCATGTCGTGCAAGGCCTCGGTCAAGCGTTGCAAGGATTCGAGGTGGCGCGCATTGGTCACCAAGGTGGTATCCGGCAATGCATCTGCACCAACCACTTTCTCAAACAATGTTCTTTTCAGTTGCTCCAATCCGTTGCGATGCAAGGCGGATATGGAAATCACGTCTTCAACAATGTTGCCAGGGGTCAGATCGGATTTGTTTGCGACCAGGATAAATTGCAACCCGGTACGCTCGGCCTGCGCTTTCCAGTCATTGACCTCCGCACTATTTTCACGGGCATCAAAAAGATAGATGACCCAATCAGCCGTTCGGATTTTTTCCTGGCTGCGGGCAATGCCGTCAGCCTCAATCACATCGGCAGCTTCTTCTCTGATCCCAGCCGTATCAATGAACCGAAACAGCACGCCGTCTATTTGAATGCACTCCTCAATGGTGTCACGTGTGGTGCCGGGAATATCACTCACGATGGCGCGGTTCTCATTCAGCAGGGCATTCAACAAGGTGGATTTACCAGCATTGGGCTTTCCAACGATCGCCACGCTAACGCCTTGCTTAATGACATTCCCCAATCGGAAGGAATCCAACAGTTGCTTGGTGGCCTGCTGAAGTGTTTCGATCAAGGATCGAAGTTGTGCTCTGTCGGCGAACGTCACGTCTTCCTGTGAAAAATCAAGTTCCAATTCGATCAGAGCTGAAAAGGTGATCAATTGTTCCCGCAATTGTTTCAGATCAGCCGAGAATCCGCCACGAAGGGCATGCAGGGCCGTTCGTTGTGATGCCTGGGTCTGGGAAGCAATGAGATCGGCCACTGCCTCTGCTTGGGTAAGATCCATCTTCCCGTTTAGAAAAGCGCGTTGGGTAAACTCTCCGGGTCGGGCCATTCTAGCCCCTAATTGTGTGCAGGCGTTGAGTACGGCCTGTAAAACAAAGCCGGAGCCATGGCAAGAGATCTCCACCACATCCTCTCCGGTGTACGAACGAGGGGAACGAAACAACGAAACAACGGCTTCGTCGAGGGGCTTTCCCTCATTCGTCAACATCCCTACGTGTATGCTGTGAGATGTTTGCTTCAGCAGATCCTTAGCTGAAAACAACGCATTCGCGATGGACCATGCTTGTTCTCCGCTCAATCGGATGATGCCGATGGCACCTTGTCCGGGAGGGGTGGCCAATGCAACGATCGTATCGCGCCAAGAAGGATTCAGCATGGGGCAAAGGTAACCCAATAAAAAATCCCCTCCGGGGGAGGGGATTTCATAAGACTCGTATTGAGAAGCTTTATTCAGATTCCACGCGGAACGTGATGGGCTGCTTGCGGTAGGCTTTCACCTGGCGCTGGTTCTGGATCGCAGGATTCCATTTGGGACCTTTCTTGATCACACGAATGGCCGCATCCTCCATTCCGTATCCGTGATTGGTGAGTGCCCTCACATCACTGATGTTGCCTTCTTTATCTACCACAAACTGAACATAGGTGGTATACGTACCGGCTGGAGCGCCTTCGTCAGCAGGATTGAAGCTGGAGAGGTTTCTTTCCAGGTATTGACGCCATTTCGCCTCACCTCCGGGGAAAGATGCCTCGATCTCTACTTTTTCAAAGATCTGGTTGTCGTCCACTTTCTCCTCAACGATCTGGGTACCGCCATCCACTACGGGTTGTACGATGCCTTCGTCTTTAATCCCCTCTTGGTTAACCACATCGATCTTGGCTTCTTTCAATTCTTCTTGTGGGGGTGGTGGCTTTTCCACTTCCTCATCTTTCTTGATGATGGGGGGAGTGAACTGCTTCATCTCCACTTTGGGTGGTTCCTGTTTGGGCGGAGGGGGTGGAGGCGGCGGGGGGATTTCTTTTTTCTCCTCTTGCTTAACCTCCTGAATCGTCATCTCGGTTTGCCGAATGACGTTGTTGTCGTTCTCGCCTCCTTTCATGAAGAAGAACAAAATAAGCAACACGGCCACCAAAGAAAGCGTGATGCCGAGGGCTACCCGAATGCGCTTGGTGTAAGTGCGTCGCAGGAGATAGGCACCGTAGTCCTTATTCCGTCCTTCGAAGATGATGTCCAGGATATCGGTGGACAATATTTTATTTACTTCCATGAGATTGATTTGTATTGAAGATGCAATGGAGGTTCAAATTGCATACGGATCATTTGATCCCGGCCTTATTGAATTCCTCTGTTTTCTTGATCAATTCATACTCCTGGTCGAAGATCTTCACCATCGCATAGGTGCGCACCTGATTGATGGTCATTTCATCCAGGATGTCAACCGTGTTCTTGTAGGTGGCGTCTTTGGAAGGTTTGATGATCACGACGAAATCCTTGTCAGCGCAATTGCTGAGCGGTTTTCCCTCTTTTGTCATTTTGGCCTCACATTCTGCGTCACGCACATAGCGACCCATGACTTCTTTGCGTTTGTTGACGATGATGTCCCGAATCCGAGTGTAGTCGGTGTATTTGAAGTTGCTGCCATCTTCCAGCAACTTACCCTCGTAGTAATAAACTACGTCATCTTTACCCAGCATAATACTAAGTACGCCAGACTCTTTTACCTCCGTCTGCTCTTTTTTGTCCTTGATGTCTTTGGGCATGTTGAGGTCGAGCGTGGTGGGCTCGTTCATAGTAGCCGTAAACACGAAGAAGGTGATCAACAGGAAGCCGAGGTCTACCATCGGCGTCATGTCTACCCGGGTTGAAAGCTTTTTGGCTTTTTTCACACCCGGGCCTTTCTTCTGGCCGCCATCTCCACCGGTATCAATACTTGCCATGATTGAATCTTTTCTGCGTTATCGAATTATTTGTTTTGAGACTTATTGGCCTCATAAAGGGCTGCTTCCCCTCCATCCAAGGTGGTGATGAGGTTGTATTTGAATTCCTCATTCTGTTTGAGGGCTGCCACCACTGCTTCAAAAGAGGGATACTTTGAATTGTTGTCCCCTTTGATCAGATAGTTCAGCTTTTCGCCGGCAAATGCATTCTTTGCCGCACGAACCCACCAAACCAATTGGTTGTTGGCAGAATCCTCCACGGGGATACCGGGTTGACGGACCTTCTCAACAGCTTTGGCATCCATGGCCAACAGCTGTTTCAATCCTGCCAGCGGCACACCCACCATATAGATGTTGCGGAAATTGGCCATTTCGGATTCAGATAGCCCCAGGTTCTGGCCCGAGTTGATTTCCTTGATGATGTCCATGTATTTCTGAGGGTCCTTTTCAGACATGACCGTAAAGAATACACGATTCGTTGAATCAAAGGAGATCATGACGGCATTGTTCTCCGGCAATTTCTGGGACAATACCGATCCGGGCGTCTTGATCTCAACGATGTCCGGTGGCTTGAACTTGGTAGCCATGATGAAGAAGGACAGGATCAGAAAGGCAATGTCCACAAAGGGGGTCATGTCCGTATCCGTGCTCTTCCTTGCTATCTTGACACTTGGCATGTTCTATTTTTTAGAAGTGAGATGAATGTTGGTTTCAATTCCACAAATGCCCGGCCTCTTATTTGTAAAGAGACGCGAAGCTTTGTGTCAGCGTGAAACCGGATTCATCGATGCCGTGTGTGATGGAATCGATCTTGGTCGTAAATACGTTGTACATGATCAAGGCGATGGCTGACGTACCGATACCCAATGCGGTATTGTACAGGGCCTCAGAGATACCCACAGCCAGGTCGCCTGCAGCACCTCCACCACCTTCTTCACCCAATGCGGCGAAGGAGCGGATCATACCGATTACCGTACCCAACAGGGCCACGAGCGTACCCACAGAGGTGATGGTTGACAGGAACACCAGGTTCTTCTGAAGCATCGGGAGTTCAAGCGCAGTGGCTTCTTCCACCTCTTTTTGAATGGCGATCACTTTTTGCTCGGTGGACATGCCGCCCTCGCTGATCATTTCCTTGTAACGACGAAGACCTGCCTTCATGACGTTGCCAACAGATCCGCGCTGCTTATCACATTCTGCGATGGCTGCATCAACGTTCTTATTGGCCAGGTGGAATTGTACTTGGCGAACGAAATTGGCAATGGAGCCACCTCCCAACGCGCGACGGATGGTCAGGAAACGCTCAATGGAAAATACGACTACCATTAGAAACATACCGATCAACAGCGGAACGATGATCCCTCCTTCGTAAATGCGGTGGAAGGCGTCTTTCGGACCTTTGTGCCCAGGCCAAAAACCACCCGCCATGTCAGGGGTTTTGAATCCGGAAGCATCTCCCATGAGGAAACGCCAGATCGAGTATCCGGCAATCACACATAATACAGGAGCAAGCCAGGAAATCAGGTTGCCATCTTGTTTGGCATGAGTCTGGTTTGCAGTTTTCGCAGCGGGTTTGTTCAAATCTGCCATGATCGTTAGTTTTTAAAATTTAGATGGTAAGCCCCGGTTTTTTGAGCGTTGGCTCCTCGGGGAGCGACAAAATACATATTTTTTCAACCGACCCGTGGGTGCAAACAAAAAATTAATTCGGGAGGGGGAAAAAAGTGGACAACTCACTCATAGCGAAGGGCTTCGATCGGATTCAATTTGCCCGCCTTGAGGGCAGGAAAAATACCCGCGATCAGCCCCACCAGAGTGCAGATGATGATCCCATAAAATACCCAGGTCCAAGGCACCACAAAACCGGTGTTCAGCACCATCGAAAATATATTCCCGACCCCTATGCCCAACAGGATTCCAAAACCGGCGCCCATCAGACTGATCAAGATCGCCTCCATGAGAAATTGTCGGCTGACCACCCTAGACTTCCCCCCAATGGCCTTGATCAGCCCCACCTCCCTCGTTCGTTCCGAAACAGAAACCAACATGATGTTCATCAAACCGATCGCGGCACCGATCAACGTGATCAGGCCAATGACCGTTGCGGAGATCGTTAAGAACCGCAAGGAATTCATCGCCGTCTCCGCTACGCTGTCACTTCTGTCCAACACAAAATTGCTCTCCTCAGTCGCCGAAAGTTTTCGGATGCCTCTGAAGGCACTTTCTGCTTCTCCCATGGCGGGATTCACCTGCAGCAGATCGGCCGCTTTGATCGCGATCACGTAAGATCCCTGGGATGGAAACACACGTTCCAAATTGGTATAGGAAATGATCACTACATTGTCTCGGCTAAAACCAAAACTGGAACCCTTGCTCTCCAAAACACCGATCACCCGGTAGGGTATGCCATTGATCCGCACTTCTCCATTTACAGCCGTGGCGGCACCGGTCCTGAATAATTTATCCGCCACATCATACCCCAAGATGCATAGGTTTTGCCCTGAACGGACATCATCCCGACCCAGATTTCTACCGGCAAGCAAGGCGTAATTGTTCAGGTCGACGTAGTGAACATCGCCCCCAAAAAGAGTTACGTTGGGACTCGTCTTTGTATTGCCTCTGGAAACCAGATTGTTTCGGTTTCCAAAAACTGAAATGCTTTTGACCGCCGGAAAATCAAACCGCTCCAAAAATCCCTCCGCCTGTTCACGGGATATGATCTTATCCAGATTCGACACCTTCTCCTTTCTGGCTCCTTTACGGGTCAGTTTCACTTCACTGCCCTGCCGACCACCAAAGCGAATGTTTCGCTCCTTGAATCGGATGGAAAAGGCATTCGCCCCCATGGAGGAAAAGCTCTCACTGAACTTTTGATTCATGGCCTGGATCGCCGTGATGATCCCGATCAGTGCCATGATGCCAAAGGCAATGATCGATACCGTGAGGCCTGTACGCAATCGGTTAGCCCGAATGGTACGGAACGCCAATGAAACAATGTCTGCCGTTTGCATCTTAAAAGTAAAGATAACGCAAGAGCCAACCCGGTTGTATGCCCAACAGAATGATAAGTACCGCCATCAACGTCAGTATGCGCACAAACCCAGAAGAGTAACTTGGAAAAACAGTCCCCTCAGCGGGTTCCCGAAAGAACATGGCCTGCACCACGCGCAGATAATAAAAAACACTGATGGCTGCCATCAGTACGGCTACGATGACGACCACCATTCCATACTTGGCCTCCAATGCCGCTTGCAGCATATAAAACTTGGCTAAAAATCCCGCCGTCAGCGGAATGCCGGCCAAAGACAAAAGAAAAACGGTCATCAACGCCGCCACCCAAGGTTGCTTACGAGCCAGGCCATTGAAACCCTCCAATGTATAATCCTGCATGCGCGTCAGCACAGCAAAGATCCCAATGGTCGCTAAGGAGTAGGAAGCCCCGTATAAGATCATCCCCTCTTTGGCTCCATCACCCAAGCCATACAAACCCAACATCATGAAACCAGCCTGCGCGATGCTGGAATAGGCCAAGAGTCGCTTGACACTTTGCTGATATACCGCCGTGATGTTGCCGATGATCAGGGTCAACACGGCCAAGATGCCGGCCCAAATCTGCCAGGACGACTTCAAGCTGCCAAACCCGTGATCGAACAACCGTATAAAGCCGGCAAAGGCTGCCACTTTCACCAACGTGGCCATAAAGGAAGTAAACACCGTGGGAGCGCCATCATAAACATCCGGCGTCCAGAAATGAAAAGGGGCCACAGATACTTTGAATGCCAAGGAAAAAAGCATGAGGAACAATCCGCCCAACAACAATTGCGTAGGAATCCCCGATACACCCACCATCTCTTCGGTGGAAAAACTGCCTCTTGCACCATAGACCAAGGCAATGCCCATGAGCATCAATCCGGTTGAAAAAGCCCCCAACAAAAAATACTTCAACGAAGCCTCGTTGCTTTTTAGGTTGCGTTTGTCTGCCCCGGTCAGAATGTACAACGGAATCGTTACGATCTCGATGCCCAGAAACAACATCAGCAGCGAGGTGAAAGACAACACCAACACAAATCCACAGAAGATAAAAAACAGGAGTGCGAAATATTCAGCATAGTCCGACCCCACGGCTTCCATGTCTCGTGCAGAGAGGAAAAAATAAAGCAAGCCCCCGCCACTCAACACGGACAACATCACCAACCCATACCGATCCAATTCCAGCATTTCCGGCGCATTCAAGTCGTAGAGAATAAATCCTTGCCCCTCGGCCAAGGTGGACAGAAACAAAAGGCCCATGCCTGCCTGCGCGATGGCACGGATGGTGCTACGAGCAATGCCGCTGACACTTAAAAACATCATCAGTACGCCCCAAACGGCAGATAGGATCAAGAGATTCATACGTAGAGTTATTTTATTTGGCCAGGAAACGGGTGATGTCGATCGATTTCACATATTCCCATGCATAATCATTCGTGAAATCCAGTGCGGCCTGCGGATAGATCCCCAATGCCAACACCAAAGCAACGACCAAGGAGAGCGCAACGGTTTCCGCCTTGCTAAGACGCAAGCCTGTTTCCGTCAGCGCATTGGTCTCGCCGTAAAAAATGCGGCGGATCATATTCAATGTGTAGATCGCAGACAGAATCACCCCCAATCCGGACAAAATGATGAAAACGATACGGTATGGAGATTGTGCATGAAAGATGGCGTTGAATTGCAGGAATTCTCCCGGAAAGGCATTGGTCAACGGCAATGCAATATTCGCCAGCGCAATGATCACAAAAAAGATGGTGAACGTGGGTGCGGTGCGTGCCAGCCCACCCAACTCCGATAGCTTCCGTGTACCGAAACGAGATTCCAATCGATCCACCAGCAACCACATGCCCATGATGTTGATCCCGTGACTGAACAACTGCAGCATCACCCCTTGAAAGCCGATGTGATGGTAATGCAAAACGACGTTGCTGTTGTTGCTGTAACCCGACAAAGAGAAAAGCGCAGCAATGGTGAGTCCCATGTGCGCAATCGATGAATACGCAATGAGGCGTTTGAGATCGTCCTGACGAATCGCAAGCAGAGACGCATAGAGGATGCCCACCACGGCCAGACAGATCACCACGTCACTCCAAATGAATGTTCCAATGCCAACAATCGGTAATAACCAGCGGATCATAGCCACCACGCCCATCTTCACCATAACACCACTCAACAACAAGGTGGTAGGCGTAGGCGCCTGCTCATATGCATCCGGTTGCCAGGTATGCAGCGGAAACAGCGGCACCTTGATTGCAAATGCCAAAAAGAAAAGCCAGAACAACCAAATCTGTTTGGCTTCCGGCAGTTCCAGGTTCCGGAACGCCTGCCATTGAAACGACCCGGTTGGGGTCAGGCTGTGCAGATAGATCAGCCCGATCAACATCAACACAGAACCTACGAACGTATACAAAAAGAATTTCAGGGTCACCGGGATGCGCTTCTCTCCTCCCCAAATGGAACTGAGGAAATAAGCCGGTATCAAAGCCAACTCCCAACCCATATAAAATAAGAAAGCGTCACTGGATAAAAACACAATGGACATCCCCGCTTGCATCCACAACATCAATCCATAAAATCGATTGGCCATTTTTCGATCGGTGTTCCAAGTGCCCAAAACGGCAAGCAACATTCCGATGGAGGACAACAGACTCATCCACTTGGCCAACACATCTCCTGTCAGCGAAAAACGTGCGCCAATCGGTTGGATCCACTCCGCATCATACGACCAGCCACTCGGCTGTGTGTGAGTGGTGAGCCCAAGTAGAACAACAACCAGCGATGAACCTGCGAGGAGCAATGCGGCCGGCCGCACCCATTCCAAACGAGGCAGCAGCAAGGTCAATCCACCGCCGATCAGCGGAATCAATACAAGTAAAAATGCAATCATACAGTAAAGCGGTTTGACACTTGATTAATTATTTACGAACGAAAAATTGTAAACTGAGAATGACAATCATGCCGATCACCATCCACAGGGCATAATTGCCTGTTTGCCCATTCTGGATCAACCTCACTTGCTGAGAAGCATATCGAACGAAGCGACCAATGCCTTGAATGAATCCATCCATGACCCTTGGCTCCCAGAATCCTCGGATCCATCCCCCTAGCCGGTGCAAGGGCTGAACGATCGCCGCCTGATACAATTCATCTACATACCATTTGTTCTCAAGAAAACGAGCCAGCGCGGCATCGGACTCTTCCGGACGATATTGCTTGTATTTGTTCCATGCAAAGAAAATGGATAACAAAACCAAGCCGGAGGAAAGTCCCATCAACAAATATTCCGTTGCATGCGAAATTTCATGTGTGGTTGTGATATGGATGACCGGTGACAAATAAGCAACCAAGCGATCTCCTCCATGCATCAGCACCTCAGGGATGCCTATCCAACCGCCCACGATCGACAAGACCGCCAGAATGATCAGGGGCAGGGTCATCGCCAACGGACTTTCATGCAAATGATGGCGTTGATCTTCGGTTCCGCGAAACGTACCCGTAAATGTGAGAAAGAACAAACGAAACATATAGAATGCAGTCAACAGTGCCGTGAACAAAGCAATGCCATAGAAGATAGGACTTTTCAAAAAGGCGCTTAGTAAAATAGCATCCTTGGAGAAAAATCCACTGAATGGAAAAATACCGGCAATGGCCACACATCCGATCAGAAAGGTCCAATGCGTAATGGGCAATGATTTCTTTAATCCCCCCATCTTCCGTATGTCCTGTTCACCCCCCATGGCATGGATCACGGATCCGCTTCCGAGGAACAACAGCGCTTTGAAGAACGCATGTGTCATCACGTGAAAGACAGCGGCCACATAGGCCCCTGAGCCGAGGGCAAGGAACATGAAACCAAGCTGACTCACCGTGGAATAGGCCAATACTTTTTTGATGTCATTCTGCCTCAGCGCGATGGTAGCTGCCAATAAGGCGGTTGCCAAGCCCACGATCGCAATGATGGTCAGCACAAGCGGCGCAGCGGTATAAAGCAAATTGCTGCGCGCAATCATATAAATACCGGCGGTAACCATCGTTGCCGCATGGATCAATGCGGAGACAGGGGTAGGACCCGCCATCGCATCCGGCAGCCAGGTGTACAACGGAATCTGTGCACTTTTACCAGTGGCGCCGATGAATAGCAGCAACGTAATGCCCGTAATGTCCATCGCACTCAGCTTGGCGGATTGCCCCGCCGTACCCAACGCAAGGGGCAAATCGGTAAAACTCACGGAACCCGTACGTGCAATCAGCCAAAAGATCGCGATCAGAAAGGCAAGATCCCCTACCCGATTCATCACAAATGCCTTGTTGGCCGCCTGCGAATAGGCCGGGTTGCGAAACCAATATCCGATCAACAAATACGAACACAATCCAACCCCCTCCCATCCAATGAAAAGGATCACGTAATTCGCGCCCATCACCAAGAGCAACATGGAGAAAACAAATAGATTCAGGTACGCGAAATAACGGCCGTAATGCGCGGCAGATTCTTCGTGCATGTAAGCGGCAGAATACACATGAATCAAAAAACCGATGCCCGTGATGATCAACAAGAACAGCGAGGAAAGCGCATCCAACTGAAAGGCAAACGGGATGTGCAGGTCGCCTATGCGTATGAAATCAAAAGCGGTCAGGATGGTAGGGCTGCCCACCGGCAGGTTCCAGAAGACGAATAAACTCGCCGCAAAGGCAAGTGCCATCACACCCGAACCGATCCAGGCGATGATTCCGTGAGAAAGATGTTTACGACCCAACCCATTGACGAGAAAACCCAACAAGGGCAGCATCGGAATGAGATAGGCGATATTTGGAAAGGACAACATGGCCATCTTGGGTTTAGTGTTTGAGTCGGTTAAGGAATTGAATGTCGACCGAGTGTATGTTTCGATACATCATGACGATGATGGCCAGCCCCACACTTACTTCGGCCGCGGCCACGACCATGATGAAGAACACGAATAATTGTCCGTCTGCACCCGCCGTGGCATTGGTGGCCAAATTTTTCAAATGATGCATTTTGGAAAAAGCCACTAGCAAAAGATTCACGGCATTCAACATCAGCTCAATGCACATGAAAATGATGATGGCATTCCGACGCGTAAGCACCCCCACCATCCCGATCGAGAACAGTGCCAGTGACAAGAACAAATAGTAATTGATTGGCATTCGTTAGGATTTTAAGGTTTGTGGATTTTCTTTTTTCCCAATCACCGCTGCGCCAACCATCGCACTCAGGAAAAGCAAGCTGCTGATCTCAAAGGGGACTACATAACGGGTAAAAAGCTCTTTACCCAATACTTTAATGAGACCGATCGAACCCCCACTCACCATCGCTTGCTGCGACTTCAATTCAACATCCTTCAAGGCAGCCACCAGCACCAACAGCAAACAACCACCGGCCAGTGCGCCGATCATTTTCAACCACCGATTCTTTTGCGGCTCTGTCTCCCGATTCAAATTCATCAACATGATCACGAACAAGAACAAAACCATGATGGCGCCGGCGTAGACAATGATGTTCACCACCGCCAGGAATTGGGCATTGAGCAGGATGTAATGCCCGCTGATGGCGAAAAAAGTACCGATCAGCCAGAGCACACTGTAGACCGGATTTCGGCTGGTGACCATCATCAGTGCGCTGAACAAAGCCAGCACCGACAGAAACCAAAAGATATAGGGAGTGACGTTCATACGTTTCGATTAAACTTTGACGGCAGGTTTACGATCGCCCAATGCTTTTTCATAGGCAGCCCGATCGTTGACCGGATGCGGAATCAAGAGTTCCTCCTTTTTATAGATGAACCCTTTTCTTCCATAGTTGGCAGGGGCAAATGTTTGAGAGAGGTAGATGGCGTCTTTTGGACAAGCCTCTTCACACAAACCGCAAAAAATACAGCGAAGCATGTTGATTTCATATTTGGCCGCATACTTCTCTTCACGATAAAGATGCTCCTCACTCGGCAAACGCTCGGCTGCTTCCATGGTAATGGCTTCCGCGGGACAAGCCACGGCGCAAAGTCCGCAAGCCGTACAATTTTCTCTGCCGGCCTCGTCGCGGTTCAGTACGTGGAGGCCGCGAAACACAGGAGAGAAAGGTCGTTTCTCTTCCGGATATTCGATGGTTGCCTTTTTCCGAAACAAGTGCTTCAGCGTGGTGGCCATTCCTTTCACAATGCTCCAGAGATAGAGACTCTCCAGGAACGTCATGGGTCGACGATCCACTGCTTTGGCACGATCCGTTAATCTGATAGTTGACATACCGTTTACATTCATTTATTTAACCATAAGGTCAATGCCGCCGTGAGCAACATATTTACCAGTGAAAGCGGAATGAGTTTCTTCCATCCAAGATTCATCAGCTGATCGTACCGGAAACGGGGGATTGTCCACCGGATCCAGATGAATACAAAAAGGAAGAACAGCACCTTGGCCATCAACACCGCAAAACTCATCATAGAGAACAACAGCGGCGACAACCCCCAGGTCGATTCATCCACAAAGGGGATGTCATACCCGCCAAAATACAGCGTAGCCATCACCGCACTGCTGATGAACATGTTGATGTATTCCGCGAACAAATAGAAACCAAGCTTCATGGATGAATACTCCTGGTGATATCCAAAATTCAATTCATTCTCTGCTTCCGGCAAGTCGAACGGAGTGCGGTTGCACTCGGCCAATGCGCAGACGAAGAAAATGATGAATCCAAGTGGCTGATAAAGCACATGCCAGCCATTTTGCACCTGATGGGAAACGATCTCACTCATTTTGAGCGAGCCGGTCATCAGCAACACCGCAATCAATGCCAGTCCCATCGGCAATTCATACGACACCATCTGCGAGGCACCGCGTATCGCTGCGAGCAGAGAGAATTTATTGTTTGAGGACCATCCACCGATCATGATGCCATATACACCCACACTCACGATGCCAAACACCAGTAAGATACCCATGTCTACATCCGCTACTTGCAAGGCAATATTGGTTGTGCCATCGATGTAGCTCGCTCCCCAGGGAATAACAGAACTGGTCAACAAAGCCGTGATCATGGCCAGGGCCGGACCGAGAATGAACAGGAATCGATTGGACGTGAGGGGAATGATCTCCTCTTTAAAAAACAATTTACCGCCGTCAGCCAACGGCTGAAACAGACCGAAGGGGCCCGCACGGTTTGGTCCGCGGCGATCCTGCAACCAGGCCGCCACCTTTCGCTCGGCATAGGTGGTGTACATGGCGATGAAGAATGACAAACCGATGATCCCGGCGATCAGGACCACCTTTTCTAAAATGAACCAGATATCGATCGCCAGCAATGTCATGTGCGGACTCATTTTTTAAAGTTTTCGCTGGTGGCCGCACCAGGCAATTCACTAATGTTCACCCGATTCACGTCGCTGACCGAATGAATGTCCATCATCAACTTTGGATCACGACCATCCATTACTGATGGCAAGGTTTCCGTAGGCTTTTTCAATCCCACATAATGACCTTGTGAGATCACGGAATGACGGTTGATCTTAGTTGGCCCCTCGATCACCCAATCACTTGCCTTTTTCTTTTCGAATCGACAGGTATTGCAGATCCAACCGGGTTTGCCTTCGTAAGACTGAACCTCACCCCACTCATCCTTGCGGGCCGTTACCCGCAATACATCTTCGCCGCGCTGCCACAAGGTTACCTTGCCACAGCACTGATCGCAATCGCGATGTGCTTCTACGGGCTTGGTGAACCAAACACGATTTTTGAATCGGAAGGTTTTGTCGGTAAGAGCGCCAACCGGACATACATCGATCATGTTGCCACAGAAATTATTTTCAATGGCCTTAGAGATGTGCGTAGAAATATTAGCATGATCACCCCGGTCCAATACCCCGTGCACGCGGTTATCCGTAAGCTGATCCGCTACGTATGTGCACCGATAGCAAAGAATGCATCGGTTCATGTGCAACTGAATGTATGGACCTATGTCCTCGGGTTCAAATGTTCTTCGTTTGAAGTCATAGCGCGTGCCCTCCTTTCCGTGTTCATAGCCGAGATCTTGCAGATGGCACTCGCCGGCCTGGTCACAAACGGGACAGTCCAACGGATGGTTCACCAACAGAAATTCAACCACGCCCGCACGGGCTTCTTGCACACGGTCGCTGGTGATGTTCTTCACCACCATCCCCTCTGCAATGGGTGTCCGGCAAGAAGCGACCAATTTGGGCATTGGGCGAGGATCCGCTGCTGAACCGGCAGCCACTTCCACCAAACAGGTTCGACATTTACCGCCACTTCCCTCGAGCTTGCTGTAATAACACATGGCGGGGGGTGTAACATCGCCACCGATTTGACGAGCCGCTTGCAAGATCGTTGTGCCCGGAGCCATCTCAACAGTAATGTTGTCGATGGTGACCTTCAAAGCAGCGGGTTTATTGATTTGTTCAGCCATAGTCAATTCATTAAACGGTCACTGTTAACGGATCGGCATAATGCGCCAATCCATAATTGCGTGTTTGAGCTTCTTCGGGATGATTCACGTGCCACTCGAATTCGTCGCGGAAATGACGAATCGCTGCGGCCACCGGCCAGGCAGCCGCGTCGCCGAGCGGACAAATCGTATTGCCCTCGATCTTGCGTTGGATGTCCCACAGCAGATCAATATCACTCATCTTTCCTTTGCCAGTTTCAATGTTCCATAGGATCTTTTCCATCCATCCGGTTCCTTCTCGGCAAGGCGAACATTGTCCGCAACTCTCATGTCGATAGAAACGCGCGAGGGTATAGGTGTGACGGACCACACACTGACGATCATCCATCACAATGAATCCGCCAGACCCCATCATGGATCCTGTCGCAAATCCACCGTCCGCCAAACTCTCGTACGTCATCATGCGTGTCTCCCCTTTGGCCGTCTTCAGCAGCAAATTCGCCGGAAGGATGGGTACGGAAGATCCGCCCGGAATGCATGCTTTTAGTTTTCTTCCGTTCGGAATGCCCCCACAATATTCATCGCTGTAGATAAATTCCTCCACAGAGATGGTCATATCGATCTCGTATACGCCGGGCTTGTTGAGATTTCCGCAGGCGGAAATCAGTTTGGTTCCGGTCGACTTACCGATGCCGATCTTGGCGTACTCCTCTCCTCCTTCGTTGATGATGGGCACGACCGCAGCGATGGTTTCGACATTATTCACAACAGTTGGACAACCCCAAAGTCCTTTCACCGCCGGGAAAGGAGGTTTGATGCGCGGATTTCCGCGTTTGCCCTCGAGTGATTCTAATAAAGCAGTTTCCTCGCCGCAGATGTATGCACCTGCTCCTCTTTGTACATGGATGTCACAATCGAATCCACTACCCAAAATATTTTTTCCGAGCCAACCATGGTTTCGGGCTTCGGCGATCGCTTGCTCGAGGATGTCAACGATCCACGCATACTCGCCTCGGATGTAGATGTAAGAGTTGTTGGACCCAAGTGCAAAAGAGGACGTAATCATCCCTTCAATGAGCAAATGGGGAATGAATTCCATCAAGTAACGATCCTTGAACGTACCCGGCTCTGATTCATCGGCATTGACCACCAGGTAACGAGGAACTCCCTCGGGCTTGGCCAGAAAACTCCATTTCATGCCGGAAGGGAATCCGGCACCGCCACGTCCACGCAGTCCGCTTTTCTTCACCTCTTCGGTAACCTGATCGGGGCTCATCGATTTCAGTGCTTTTTCCACACTGCGATAGCCGCCTTCCCGACGGTATACATCGTAGAGACGTATGTTCTCTACGTGCGCTTTTTCCAATAATAGTTTTCTTCCCATGCGATTACTTTCTGCTTTCAGCAATGATTTGATCCACTTTTTCGCGTGTCAAGTGTTCGCGATAATGTTTGCCCATTTGCATCATCGGCGCGTATCCACAGGCACCCAGACACTCAACGGTTTTCAATGTGAAAAGTCCGTCAGCCGTGGTTTCACCAGGACGAATACCCAGTTTCTCCCGAACATAGTCGATGATCTCGTCGCTCCCATTTAGCATGCAGGGACCTGTCTGACAAACCTCAAACACATGCTTTCCGACGGGTTTCAGGTTATACATCGAATAGAAGGTGGCCACCTCGTAGACCTCGATCGGTGTGATCTGCAGCAGGGAAGCCACATAATCGAGAATCTCGGTGGAGAGCCATCCGCCGAATTCATCCTGTGCCAAATGCAGCACGGGAAGCAACGCACTTTTTTGTTTCCCTTCGGGATAACGGGCCACCAGTCGTTTCACTTCGGCCAGGGCAGTATCTGAAAATTGAACAGGCATCTTTTTTATGATTTTATGCATCCAGTTCTCCGGCGATCAAGTTCAAACTACTCATGGTCATGATGGCATCACTCAACATGGATCCCTTGATCAATTCTTCATAAGCTTGATAATACACGAAGCAAGGCCGACGGAAATGCAAACGATACGGCGTGCGGCCTCCGTCGCTGATCAGGTAAAATCCTAATTCGCCATTACCACCTTCCACCGCGTGATATACTTCTCCTTTGGGAATCTCTGTCTCCCCCATCACAATTTTGAAGTGATAGATGAGGGCTTCCATCTTGGTATATACATCTGCTTTTTCAGGTAGATAATAGGCAGGGGCATCGGCGTGATAGACGTCCGCTTCTTTCCCCTTGAAGTCTTGCACTTTGCGATAGGCCTGCTCGACGATGCTCAGGCTCTCCCACATTTCGCGTTGACGCACCAGCCAACGATCATAGTTGTCGCCGGTATTGCCAACGGGTATATTGAATTTGAAATCTTCGTAGCTGGAATAGGGTTGGTGTACGCGGAGGTCATAATCGACGCCGGCCGCGCGCAGGTTGGGACCGGTGAATCCATAATTCAGCGCGCGCTCGGCCGAAATGCCACCGGTGCCTTGGGTGCGGTCCATGAAAATGCGGTTGCGAATGAAGAGATCTTCAAACTCTTTGAGCACCACTGGATATTCTTTCAGGAACTTTTCGATTTTCTCAAATGCTGTGTTGCTGAAATTGCGTTCGAATCCGCCGATGCGTCCCATATTGGTGGTTAAGCGAGCGCCGCAGATCTCTTCGTAGATCTCATAGATCAACTCGCGGTATTGCATGACGTAGAGGAATCCCGTATACGCACCGGCATCCACCCCCACAATCGAGTTGCAGATCAGGTGATCGGAGATACGGGACAACTCCATGACCAATACGCGCAAGTAATCGACGCGCTTGGGCGTTTTCACACCGAGTAATTTCTCGCAGGTCATGTGCCAACCCATGTTGTTGATGGGTGAAGAACAATAGTTGAGTCGGTCGGTCAGCGTGGTGATTTGATACAGCGGGCGACGTTCGGCCAGTTTTTCAAAGGCGCGGTGAATGTACCCGATGGTTTGTTCGGTAGAAACCACCCGCTCACCATCCAATTCCAGGATGTTCTGCATCACGCCGTGGGTGGCGGGGTGGGTTGGCCCTAGGTTTAGGGTGGTGGTGGTTTTTTCGATGCTTCCTTCCGGCAGCTTAATGTGTTGGTCCTTCATATGGATCGGTTAGCCGCGACCAAACATCGCGTCGTCTTTGTCAATTCGGGTTTGATCTTCGAGCGGGAATTCCTTTCGCAAGGGGAAATAATCCATTTCATCCACATTCAAAATGCGCTTTAGGTTCGGGTGTCCGACAAAATTCACGCCGAAAAAGTCATAACTCTCCCGCTCCATCCAATTCGCAGCCGAAAAGAGTCCGGAAGCGGTATACACATCGGGCTGCTGGATGTCGGAGAACACTTTGAAACGAATCCGCACGTTGGCCGACAAGTTGTGCAGGTGATACACAACGGCCAGTTCCCTGCCGGACTGATCCGGATAGTGAACCGCGGTGAGATCGGTCAAGAAACGGAACTGCAGATGCGGATCATCGAAGAGAAAATTCAACACTTTAAGGTTGATCTCTTTGGGTGCTTCAAAAGTGAGCATGCCATAAGGCTCCTCAAAAGCACTCACTTGCTCCCCAAATTTTTCCTGGATCCGATGTTGTATGTATTCGTTCGTAAGGGTCATGTTCAGGTATTATTGGATTCCATAACTCTCAAGCAAAGCACGGTATTGATCGCTGTTGCGTCGGCGGATGCTTTCTTTCTCTACAAGGTCCTGAATGCGCATGACGCCGTCGATGATGGCTTCAGGTCGGGGCGGACAACCCGGCACATACACGTCCACCGGAATGACTTGATCGATCCCTTGCAGCACCGAATAGGTATCGAAGATGCCGCCGCTGCTGGCACAGGCACCCACCGCAATGACCCAGCGGGGCTCGGCCATTTGCAGATAAACTTGTTTCACAACGGGTCCCATTTTCTTGGCGATGGTACCCATTACCATCAATAAATCACACTGACGGGGTGAAAAGCCCACGCGTTCAGAACCAAATCGGGAGAGGTCGTAATGCGAACCCATGGTGGCCATGAATTCAATGCCACAACAGGAAGTGGCAAAAGGCAAGGGCCAAATGGAATTTTTGCGGGCAAGCCCAACTACCTTACTCAGTGAAGTCGCGAAGAATCCTTCGCCCATGTGCCCATCGGGCAGCTCCGCCATGCTCAGATCGGCCTCCAGCGGCTTTTGTACAAGGTTGTACGATACAGGACGTGGCATGATCCAATCAATTTATGGTTATGACAACGAAGCGAACCTCGTCATCGATCTAGTTACTCCTCCCAGTTCAACGCGCCTTTGCGGATGATGTACGTGAATCCGCAAAGAAAGAAACCGACAAACAACCCCACTGCCCAAAATCCATCCCAGCCCAACTCCCGAAAATTCACCGCATAGGGATAGAAGAATATAACCTCCACGTCAAATAGGACAAAGAGGATGGCAGTCAGGAAATATTTGATGGCCATGGGTTGACGTGCGTCGCCATGGGTGTCGATTCCGGAAGTGAAATTTTGAAGCTTGTCACTGGTGCGACGCTTGGGACCCAGCCAATGCGTGGCGGCCATTAAGAAGGCTACCAATCCGACAGCGATCAGCACCTGAAGCGCGATCGGAAAATAGGAGGCCGTGGTGTCGGCGGTCTGGTTTAATAGGAATAGATGCATATGCCTTTATTCGGGCGCAAAAATACGATGGCAACCCCAATAAAACAGCCTTCCGAATTCATTGTTCGGAATTCGATGGCAGAAGAATCCAGCCTATGGCTTGTATGGCTCCGATCGGGCGGGTGATGGGGCTCCGGAGGCCGGTGCCGGGGTGTTACCGGGCTTGACCGGAGGAGCCGACTTTTCGATCTGGTTGATGTACCCCTGAATCACCTCGGTATTGGCCGGATCTACCGCCAACCATTTACGGAAATAAACCAATGCCTGATCGCGGTCTTTTGCATCATTGATGTAATAGGCGGCCAAAAAGCGGGTGGAACCAATGTACTGTTTGCGGAATTTAACCGTATCGGCTGAACTGAACTCGTGCAACTTCAGGGCATCCGGCACCGCAATGCTGTCCTTACGCACGGTATCGATCGCCATGGCACAATTGAACGACCACTCGTAGCCGTAAACCTGCTGGGGATATTTCTGGACGATGGTTTGTGCAGCATCACGTGCCTTTCC
>Ga0315906_10002376_pt1 | contig 26368 bp, 22 predicted proteins | sample LakEriMetagenome_4_FD_203526 | JGI IMG/M metagenome (GOLD analysis project Ga0315906, IMG submission 203526) | Freshwater fungal communities from buoy surface, Lake Erie, Ohio, United States - Buoy 2 MA122 | ecosystem: Environmental > Aquatic > Freshwater > Lake > Lake biofilm | place: USA...
ATGGCCTGCGCCTGGCCGAACTGCACGTGCACGGTGGGCTTGCCGCGGCGCAGCACGTCGTTGTCCATGCAGGGCATGTCGTCGTGGATGAGCGAATAGGCGTGGATCAGTTCCACCGCGACGGCGGCACGCATCGCAGCCTCGTCCTGCCCCTGCACCGATTGCGCGGCGGCCAGGACCAACAAGGGCCGCAAGCGTTTGCCCCCATCCAGGACGCCGTAGCGCATGACCGTGCCCAGGCCACCCGGCGCGTGGGCTGGCACCCAGGCCTCCAGCGCCTGCTCCACAGCCGCCAGCGTCTGGCGAACCCAAACGTCGAACGCCACGGAACTCATGAGGTGACAACCATCGTGGCGCTCACCCCCGGCCCACTTCCAGCGGCTTGAGCTGGCCGTCTTCCAGCACCTGGACCTGATCCTCCACCGCCTTGAGGCGCGAGCGGCACAGCGCCAGCAGTTGCGCACCACGCTTGTAGCCCTCCAGCAAGCGGTCCAGGGGCATTTGGCCTCCCTCCATTGCGGCGACCAACTGCTCCAGTTCCGCCACAGCGGCCTCATAGCTCAGCTCGCCAGCGATCGAGTCGGCATCGGATGGGGGGCGAGGGGATGTTCTTGACATGGGCAGGCCCGGGAAGCCCCGGAATCGCTGCAGATTCTAGGGGCCTCGAACGGCATGTCCACCCGGGCGCCACTGTCCGGGATACCGACAGCGCAACGGATGAAGCGCACGCCTGGAAGACCCCCCGCGGCACGGGCCTGCCCACCGTGCAAGCGACAGGGCCGTGGGTAGAATCCGCTCCCCGCTTCGGCAGGGACCCAGTCATCGGTTTTCCCGATCCGTCGTGACTCACCCGCGGGGCCTCCGGGTGGGGGTTTGACATCCTGACCATGGAGATCCTTTGGATCATGTCCGACCTGAGCGTCAGTCTCCAAGCTCTTGAGCGAAGCCGCTCTCAACTTTCCGTTTCCAGCTACTTCGACGAGGGTCTGTTCCGCCAGGAACAGTTGCTCATCTTTCAGTCGCACCCGCGGTACCTCGGACACGAACTCAGCGTGCCCGAGGTCGGAGACTTCCAGACGCTGGCACAAGAAGCGCACGGGCGAGCACTGGTGCGCTCAGCCAGCGGGGTGCAGGTGCTTTCCAACGTGTGCCGGCACCGGCAGGCCGTGATGCTCAAGGGCCGCGGCCACACGGGCGCCAACATCGTGTGCCCGCTGCACCGCTGGACCTACAGCCCGAGTGGCGCCTTGATCGGCGCACCGCACTTCGCGGAAGACCCCTGCCTGAACCTTCGCAACTACCCGGTCCAGTCCTGGAACGGTCTGTTGTTCGAGCGCACCCCCGGCAGCCGTGACGTCTGCGCCGACCTGGCCGGACTGGGCGTGCAGCGCGAACTGTCGTTCGACGGCTACGTCTTCCATTCGTCGCAGGTGCACGAGTGCAACTACAACTGGAAGACCTTCATCGAGGTCTACCTGGAGGATTACCACGTCGCTCCCTTCCACCCCGGCCTGTCGGGTTTCGTGGACTGCGCAGACCTGCGCTGGGAATTCGGTCCGCAGCATTCGGTGCAGACCGTGGGCATCCACCACGCACTGGCGCGACCCGGCTCGGACACTTACCGCCCCTGGCATCAGGCCGTGCTGGAACGCCACGAAGGCCAGTCCCCGGCCCAGGGCGCCATCTGGTTGACGCTGTATCCCACCGTCATGGTGGAGTGGTATCCCCAGGTGTTGGTGGTGTCCACGCTGCATCCCAAAGGGCCGCAGAAGACGCTGAATCTGGTGGAGTTCTTCTACCCCGAGGAGGTGGCCGCGTTCGAGCCCGAGTTCGTCCAGGCCCAGCAGGCCGCGTACCAGGAGACCATGGCAGAGGACGACGAGATCGCCGAGCGCATGGATGCCGGGCGGCGCGTGCTGATGGAGCGCGCAGACGACGAAGCCGGGCCCTATCAGAGCCCGATGGAAGACGGAATGCAGCATTTCCACGAGTGGTATCGCCGCGTGATGGGGGCTGCGGTCGGATGATGCGCGCCCTGTGGAACCCGCGCGGGGCCGGGCGCTGAAGCCCGCAGCACCGCCGCCTGGGCAGGCACCCCTGGCCAGCGCCACCGCCTTGATGGTGGCCGCTTCGGCGCTGTTCGCCCTGATGGGCCTGTGCGTGAAACTGGCCTCTGCGCACTACCCGGCCCCGGACCTGGTGCTGTACCGCTCGCTCATCGGGGCCCTCATCGTGACGCTTCTGGTGCGCCGTCGCGGGGGCACCTTGCGCACCCGCGTGCCGATGATGCACTTCTGGCGCGCCGTGCTGGGAGTCACCGGGCTGGGGCTTTGGTTCTACTCCCTCACGGGACTGCCGTTGGGCACGGCCATGACGCTGAACTCGATGTCTTCGGTATGGCTGGCACTCTTCGTGGTGGCGGGCAGCCTGCTGTTCCCACGAGACGGCCAGGCGTCGGCGAGCGCAGGCCTGGTGATGACAGTCCTGGCCGGCTTCGCGGGCGTGGCGCTGGTGCTGCGTCCGGCCATCGACCAGCAGCAGGTGTGGTTCGGACTGGCCGGCCTGATGTCGGGCATGGCCGCGGCCCTGGCCTACCTGCATGTGGCCGCGCTCGGCCGCGTTGGCGAGCCCGAGGACCGCATCGTCTTCTACTTCTCGGTCGGCGGCATCGTCCTGGGCGGCGTGCTGGTGGCCCTGCAGGGCGGCCCGGCACCGCACACGCTGCCCGGCGTCGGCCTGGTGCTGGCCGTCGGAGTGCTGGCCACCACTGCGCAGTTGCTCATGACACGAGCGTGGGCGATCGGCCACCCGCTGGTCAACGCCGCCTTGCAGTACCTGGGGATCGCTTTCTCCGTGGGCCTGGGGGTGTGGGTCTTTGACGATCCGCTGGGCGCGGGCACCTTGCTGGGCATGGCGCTCATCGTGGGCGCCGGCCTCACCGCCACCCGGGTACGCGCCCGGGCGGCTTCCGTCAGCGGTCCAAGCGACACCTAATACCTTCAGCCGGAGGCCCCGCAAACGCTGTCGGCAGTAGCGGCGCGCGCGTACCAGTGCGGGATCGCAGGCGCTTGACGAGCATCAAGGCAGACGCACGCCAAACCTTCAGACTCCTTCCTGGCGCTCCATCTGGCGGGGCGACATAGATGACAAGGAGATTGGCGATGTACCAGCGAATTCTTGTACCCACCGATGGATCGGAGATGTCTACCCGCGCCCTGCAGGCTGCGGCTTCACTCGCGCGGCTGACGGGCGCGCGGCTGGAGGTGTTGAGCGTGAAGGAACCCTTTCCGTACAGCGCCATTTCGGAAATGCAACCAGTGCCGCCCCAGGAGTTCTTCGACGCGCAGGAGCGCACGGCGCAGGCGCGGGTGACGGCGGCGCTGGAGGCCACGCGGGCCCACGGTGTCACGGCCGAAGGGGCCACGGTGGAGGCGCTGCACCCTTGGGAAGCCATCCTGGACCATGCCAAGGCCAAGGACTGTGACCTGGTGGTCATGGCGTCCCACGGCCGCCGGGGGCTGGGCGCGCTGCTGCTGGGCAGCGAGACCCAGAAGGTGCTGACCCACAGCACCTTGCCAGTGCTGGTGATCCGCTGAGCGCCCAGAAGAGCAGGGGCGCGGCAGGTTCGCTCAATGGGCGTGGTTGTGGAGCACGCCCGTGGCGGCTGTCACCAAGGCCAGGCCCGCCGCCAGCCAGGCGATCTGCACCAGCACCTGCCGCCATGAAAGCCGCTGCTGCAACTGCGGCAGCAAGTCGGCCACGGCCACGTAGATGAAGCTGCTGGCAGCCACCACCAGCAGGTAGGGGAACAGGCTCTCCCAAGGCCCGACGACGAAGTAGCCCACCACGCCACCCAGCACCGCGGCCAGACCGGACAGGGCATTGAACATCAAGGCCTTGCGACGCGAGAAGCCGGCGTTCAACAGCACGATGTAGTCGCCCGCCTCCTGGGGAATCTCGTGCGCCACGACGGCCATCGCCGTGACGATGCCCAGTTGCACGTCGGCCAGGAAGGCCGCGGCGATGATCACGCCGTCGCAGAAGTTGTGGATGCTGTCACCGAGCAGGATGCTGAAGCCCCCCTTGCCGGCCTGGTGGGCGTCGAACTCGTGATGGTGGTGGTGCCCGTCACCCTCGTGGTGGTGGCCGTGGCGGTACAGCTCGGCCTTCTCCAGCAGCCAGAACGACAGCAGGCCGATCAGCAGGGTGAGGAACAGGTCGTGCGCATCGGCAGCCGGGCTTTCGAAGGCCTCCGGCAGCACGTGAAGCAAAGAGGTGCCCAGCAGGACGCCGGCCGACAGGCTCACGAGGCCCTGGACGACGCGCCCGAGCAGGGCCACCGTCAAGGACGCTGCCACCAGGACCGAGAGAACGCCCCCTGCCAGGGTGGCCAGGATGATGTAGAGAAGGGTCATGCTTCAGAGCATACAGACCCTGTCAACACCCCCTGGCGGGGCCCCGGGGCTGGCGAAAGGCACGGGGCGTTCAGCGAGCTCAGGCCACGCCGTGCTTGCGCATCCAGCCCATGCAGCGCTGCCAGCCGTCATCCGCGGCCGGCTTGCGGTAGGTGGCGCGGTAGTCGGCGTGGAAAGCATGGGGCGCATCGGGATAGATCTGGAACTCGCTGGCGCGCGCGGCCGGGCTGCCGGCGGCCAGCGCCGCCTTCATGCGCTCCACCGTGTCCAGGGGGATGCCGGTGTCGGCGGCACCGTACAGACCCAGCACGGGAGCCTTGAGCTCACCGGCCAGGTCCACGGGGTGACGAGGCTCCGTGGCGCTGACATTGCCCACCAGCCGGCCGTACCAGGCCACGCCCGCCTTGACGGCCGGGTTGTGAGCGGCGTACAGCCAGGTGATGCGCCCGCCCCAGCAGAAGCCGGTGACGCCCAGCTTCGCGGCGTCAGCCCCCTCGGTGCGCGCCCAGGCCGCACAGGCATCCAGATCGCCCATGACCTGGGAATCGGGCACCTTGGAGATGACCTCCGACATCAGTTTGGCAATCTCACCGTAGGACTGGACGTCGCCCTGGCGCACGAAGAGCTCTGGGGCGATGGCGAAGTAGCCCGCTTTGGCAAAGCGGCGAGCCACGTCTGCGATGTATTCGTGCACGCCCAAGATCTCGCTGATGACCAGCACCACCGGCGCCTGGGTCTTGCCCGCCGGTGCGGCGCGGTAGGCGGGCATCTTGAAGCTGGCCACCGGGATGTCCACCTCGCCGGCGATGAGGCCATTTGTGTCGGTCTTGATGGCGGTCTCCGCCACGACAGGCAGCACCGCGGCAGCAAAGCCCACGCCAAGAGCCGCGCGGCCGAAACTTCGGCGGCTCAGACCTTGCGCAGGCACGAGGAGATCGAAGTCATCACGAATCATGTTGCGGTGCTCCTTGAGCGGAAACAGACAAGCCGCGCAGTCTAGGTACTTCCGGCAATGCGCGCCCGTACCGGGAAAAACGCGGGCGCTGGCCGTTCGTCGGGTTCCGGCTGCAGAGGCTCAGTGCGCCTGATCCCAGTTCAGGCCCACCCCCACCTCGGCCAGCAGGGGCACGCTCAAGGAGGCGACACCTGCCATCAGACGGGGAACCTCCGCGCGTGCCCAATCGAGTTCGGCCTCGGGCACCTCCAGCACCAGCTCGTCGTGCACCTGCATGATCATGCGGCTGGCCAGACCCTGCGCGTCCAAGGCCTCCTGCACCGCGATCATCGCCAGCTTGATGAGGTCGGCCGCCGTGCCCTGCATGGGCGCGTTGATCGCCTGGCGCTCGGCACCCGCGCGGCGCGGCCCATTGCCCCCGCGGATCTCGGGCAGGTACAGGCGGCGGCCAAACACTGTCTCTACGTAGCCCAGTTGCGCCGCGCGGGCCTTGGTTTCCTCCATGTAGCGGCGCACGCCGGCAAAGCGGGCGAAGTAGCGGTCGATGTAGTCGCGCGCAGCCTTCTGCTCGATACCCAGGCTCTGCGCCAGACCGAAGGCCCCCATGCCGTAGATCAGGCCGAAGTTGATGGTCTTGGCGTAGCGGCGCTGCTCGCTGCTGACTTCGGCCGGCGGCACACCGAACACCTCGCTGGCGGTGGTGCGGTGGATGTCCTGGCCTTCGGCGAAGGCGTGCGTCATGCCCGGGTCACCGCTGATATGGGCCATGATGCGCAGCTCGATCTGCGAGTAGTCGGCGCTTACGATGCGCCAGCCCGGCGGGGCGATGAAGGCCTCGCGTACACGCCGGCCCTCGGCCGTGCGGATGGGGATGTTCTGCAGGTTGGGCTCGTTGCTGGACAGGCGCCCGGTCACGGCCACGGCCTGCGCGTAATGCGTGTGCACGCGGCCGGTGGCTGGGTTCACCATCTGTGGCAGCTTGTCGGTGTAGGTGCTCTTGAGCTTGGACAGCCCGCGGTGCTCCAGGATGCGCGCGGGCAGGGGGTAGTCGGCAGCCAGTTCCTGCAGCACCTCCTCATCGGTGCTTGGCGCCCCCGTGGCCGTCTTCTTCTTGACCGGCAGGCCCAGGCGCCCGAACAGGATCTCGCCGATCTGCTTGGGCGAGCCCATATTGAAGGGCTGGCCGGCCAAAGAGTAGGCCTCCTGCTCCATGGCCAGCATGCGCTCGGCCAGGTCCTTGCTCTGGCGTGCCAGCACGGCGCTGTCGATCAGCACGCCGTGGCGCTCGATGCGCCCGAGCACCCGGCTGGCGGGCATCTCGATGCGCTCATAGACCTCGCGCTGGCGCGGCGAGGCCTCCAGCTGCGGCCACAGCGCCTGGTGGACGTGCAGCGTCATCTCGCTGTCCTCTCCCGAGTACTGCGTGGCGCGCTCCACGTCCACCTGCGAGAACGGGATCTGGTTCGCGCCCTTGCCGCACAGCTCCTCGTAGCTCAGGCCGCGGCGGCCCAGATGCCGCTCGGCCAGGCTCTCCAGGCTGTGCGGCTTGTGCGCCTCCAGCACGTAGCTCTGCAGCATGGTGTCGTGGCGCACGCCGCGCAGGGCTATGCCGTGGTTGGCGAAGACGTGCGTGTCGTACTTCACGTGCTGGCCCACCTTGGCCGCGGCCTCGTCCTCCAGCCAGGGCTTGAGCACGGCCAGCACCTCGTCCAGCGCCAACTGCGCCGGCGCATCCGGGCCGTCGTGCGCCAACGGGATGTAGGCGGCGCGGCCCGGCTCCACGGCCAGGCTGATGCCCACGATGCGCGCGCGCATGCCGTCCAGCGAGTCGGTCTCGGTGTCCAACGCCACCAGCGGCGCCGCACGGGCCGCCGCCAGCCAGTGGTCCAGGCGCTCGCGGTTCAGCACGGCCTCGTACTCACGGGCGATGGGCAGGGCACGCACGGCTGCGACTGCCGCGGCCACCTGGGCCGCGGCGGCCTCCTCGGCGGTGGTCAGGCCGCTGTCCGGGGCGCCTGCGGTGCCCGTCACGCCTTGCGCCGCCGTTTCAGCCAGCACCCCCGCCGACACCTGAAGACCGCCCGCCTCTTCCAGCTCGCGGCGCCAGCTTCTGAAACCGTAACGGGCAAAGAAGTCGAGCAGCCCTTGCCGGTCCACCTCCTTCAGCGCCAGGCCGTCCAGCGCGGGCCAGCCCGGCACATGCCCGGCCAGGTCGCAATCCGTCACCACCGTCACCAGGCGCCGGGCCTGCGGCAGCCAGTCCAGGGCCCGGCGCAGGTTGTCGCCCGTCACTCCCTTGATCGAGGCGGCCGCGGCCATCACCCCTTCCAGCGAGCCGAAGTCCGCCAGCCACTTGGCCGCCGTTTTCGGGCCCACTTTCTCCACGCCGGGCACGTTGTCCACCGTGTCGCCGACCAAAGAGAGATAGTCCACGATGCGCTCGGGCGGCACGCCAAACTTCGCCAGGACGCCCGCCTCGTCCAGCGTCTCGTTGCTCATGGTGTTGATCAGCGTCACCTGTGGCGTCACGAGTTGCGCCAGGTCCTTGTCGCCCGTGGAGATCACCACCCGGTGGCCGCTGGCCGCACCCGTACGGGCCAGCGTGCCGATGGCGTCATCGGCCTCGATGCCCGGCACCTCCAGCACGGGCCAGCCGAGCAGCCGCACCACTTCATGGATGGGGCCGATCTGCTGCGCCAGCGCCTCGGGCATGGACGGGCGGTGCGCCTTGTAGTCGGCATACCAGGCGTTGCGAAAGGTGTCGCCCTTGGCGTCGAAGACGCAGGCGGCGTGGGCAGCCGGCACCTGCTCACGCAAGCGCTTCATCATGGCCACCATGCCGTGGACAGCCCCCGTGGGAAAGCCGTCCGGAGCCCGCAGGTCCGGCATGGCGTGGTAAGCGCGGTAGAGGTAGCTGGATCCGTCCACCAGCAGCAGGGGGTGTTCGCTCATCGAGGCCTCGGGGTTGGTCCGGCACGGGTTGCCCGGCAATGCCGTGGCGCGCGCCGGCGCCGATTGTGGAGCCCGCCACGGCGGCCGGCGGCCCCGTCGGCCCACCCGACCCCCCGCCTAGAATTCGGCGATGACGAACCACCCGCTGCCCGACCATCCGCTCAGACACCAGAGGCCCGTCTGATGGCCGTCTACACCGAGGTCAAGCCCGAGGACGCGGACGCACTGCTGCGCCAGTTGGGCCTGGGTGCGCTGACCGACCTGCGCGGCATCCGCTCCGGCATCGAAAACACCAACTACTACGCCAGCACGGCCCAGGGGCAGTGGGTGCTGACGCTGTTCGAGCGCCTGCCGCGCGAACAACTGCCCTATTACCTCGAACTGATGCGCCACCTGGCGCAGCGCGGCATTCTGGTGCCCGCACCTCAAGCCGACGCCCAGGGCCACCTGGTCCACACCCTGTCGGACAAGCCCGCAGCCGTGGTAACCCGCCTGCCCGGCAGCCACCGCTTGGCCCCGGGGCCCGTGCACACCGAGCAGGTGGGTGCCATGCTGGCCCGCATGCACCGCGCCGGCGCGGACTTTGCGCTGCACCAGCCCCACCTGCGGGGCTTGGCCTGGTGGGAAGCCACGGTGCCGGTGGTGCTGCCGCACGTGCCGCCGGACACCGCGGCCCTGCTGCAGTCGGAACTGGCCTTCCAGCAGCATGTGGCGGCTTCACCGGCGGGGGCCGCCCTGCCCCGCGGTCCCATACATGCCGACCTGTTCCGCGACAACGTCATGTTCGACGAGACCGCGGGCGAAGACCGGCTGTGCGGCTTCTTCGACTTCTACTTCGCCGGGACCGACACCCTGCTGTTCGATGTGGCCGTGTGCCTGAATGACTGGTGCATCGACCACGCCAGCGGGCGCCTGGTCGAGGAACTGGCGCTGCCGTTCCTGGCGGCCTACCAGGGCGAGCGCCTGCTCACCCCTGTGGAACTGCGCTTGCTGCCGGCTCTGCTGCGCGCAGCTGCCTTCCGCTTCTGGCTTTCGCGGCTGTGGGACTGGTTCCTGCCGCGCGATGCCGCCCTGCTCCAGCCCAAGGATCCCGGGCACTTCGAGCGCGTGCTGCGCGAGCGCATCGACAATCCCTGGCATCCCCCGCTCTAGGTCCTCGATGGCGCTGCTGCTCAAAACCGTTCCCGCCCTCAAGGGCGCCCACTGGATGCGTGATGGCTTCAGGCTGTTCGGCAAGCATCCGCTGGCCTTCAGCGTGCTGCTGGTGGCGTTTTTGCTGTCCGCGCTGGCCTTGTCCCTGCTGCCCGTGATCGGATCGATTCTGGTGGTGTCAGCGCTGCCCTTGCTGTCCCTGGGCTTCATGATCGCCAGTGAGGCCGCGCTGGCCGGCAAGCCGATCCAGCCGGGCTGCTTTCTGGCACCGCTGAAAGGCAACGCCGAACGCCGCAAGCGGCAACTGGCGCTCTGCCTGGCCTACGGCGCCGCCACGGTGCTGGTGATGCTGATCAGCGACACCATCGACGATGGCAAGTTCGAGACCCTGCAGCGCCTGATGGGCCAGGACGGCAAGGCCGCCGAGGTGGAAGCCCTGCTGCGCGACCCCCAGCTGTTTTGGGGCGTGGTGTGGCGCTTCGGACTGATCGCCTTGCTGTCGGCGCCTTTCTGGCACGCGTCGGCCCTGGTGCACTGGGGTGACCAAGGCCCCGCGCAGGCGCTGTTCTCCAGCACGCTGGCAGTGTGGCGCAGCCGGGGGGCCTTCGTCGTGTACCTGCTGTCCTGGCTGGGCATCATCGTGGCCTTCGGCGTCACCACCGCGCTGCTGGCCGGCCTGCTGTCCGCCCGCGAAATGGTCGGCATCCTGGTGCTGCCTTCGGTGCTGATCTTCTCCACGGTCTTCTACGTGTCGCTGCTGTTCACCTTCAACGACAGCTTCGGCGGCAGCCGCCTGGGCCCGCCGCCCGCCCCGTAAGGCGGCGAGGCGCCCCTGGGGAATGGGCCAGGGGGCCCGGCTCAATCCACCGCGGTGAGCTTGGCGATGGCCAGCGCCAGCCACTTCACGCCGTGGCGTCCGAAGTTCACCTGGGCCCGCGCGTCCTCGCCGCTGCCTTCCAGGGTGATGATCACGCCCTCGCCGAACTTGTTGTGGAACACCGCCTGGCCTGAACGCCAGCGGCCACCTGTCGATGCGGTGCCGGACATCGGACCCGAACGGAACGGCGTCGCTGCCGGGTCGGACACCGACCCCACCCGCCCCGCGCCGACGATGGAGTGCAGGCCCGTGCCCCGCGCCCACGCCGCCTGGTAATCACGCGCAAAGCCTGAACCGAAACCGGCGGTGCGCGGGGTCAGCCACTTCAGAGCACCCTCAGGCAACTCGTCAAAGAAGCGGCTGCGCACGTTGTAGCGCGTCTGGCCGTGCAGCATGCGCGTCTGGCTGAAGCTCAGGTACAGACGCTGGCGCGCCCGCGTGATGGCCACATACATCAGACGCCGCTCTTCCTCCAGCCCGTCGGCGTCCGACAGCGAGTTCTCGTGCGGGAACAGGCCCTCCTCCAGGCCGGTGATGAAAACGGCATCGAACTCCAGGCCCTTGGCCGAGTGCACCGTCATCAGCTGGATGGCGTCCTGCCCGGCCTGGGCCTGGTTGTCGCCCGCCTCCAGCGCGGCGTGGGTGAGAAAGGCCGCCAGAGGGGACATCACCTCGCCGCTCTCGGCGTCAGGCGTGGACAAGGCGGGCAGCCCCTCATCCACGGGCAGGCTCACCGCGTCCTTGCCAAAGCCCTCCTGGGTGACGAAGGCCTCGGCGGCGTTGACCAGTTCGTCCAGGTTCTCCAGCCGGTCCTGCCCTTCCTTGTCGGTGCGGTAGAAGTCGGTGAGGCCGCTGGCCTGCAAGACATGCTCGATGATCTGGCGCAGCGTCAGGCCACGGGTGGTCTCGCGCATCGCGTCCACCAGGGTCACAAAGGCCGCGAGGCTGCTTCCGCCCTTGCCCGCCACGCTGCCCACGCTCTGGTGCAGGCTGCGGCCGCTCTGGCGGGCGGCGTCCTGCAGCAGTTCCACCGTGCGTGCGCCGATGCCGCGCGCCGGGAAGTTCACCACCCGCAGGAAACTGGTGTCGTCGTTGGCGTTCTCCAGCAGGCGCAGGTAGGCCAGGGCATGCTTGACCTCGGCACGCTCGAAAAAGCGCAGGCCACCGTACACCCGGTACGGAAGGCCCGCGTTGAACAGGGCGCTCTCCAGCACGCGGCTTTGCGCATTGCTGCGGTACAGCAGCGCGATCTCGCTGCGCGCCGTGCCCGCGCGATGCAGTTGCTGCGCCTCCTCCAGGAACCACTGCGCCTCGGCGTAATCGCTGGTGGCCTCGTGCACGCGCACGGGCTCGCCAGGCCCAGACTCGGTGCGCAGGTTCTTGCCCAGGCGGCGGCTGTTGTTCGAGATCAGCTCATTCGCAGCGTCCAGGATGTTGCCGGCCGAGCGGTAATTGCGCTCGAGCTTGATGACCTCTTGCACGCGGTACTCGCGCTCGAAGTCAGCCATATTGCCCACCCGCGCACCGCGGAAGGCGTAAATGCTCTGGTCGTCATCGCCTACGGCGAACACACCCTGGCCCGTGCCGGGCGGGGCGAACATCTGCAACCAGCGGTACTGCAGACGGTTGGTGTCCTGGAACTCGTCTACCAACAGGTGGTGAAAGCGCCGCCGGTAGTGCTCGCGCACGGCGTCGTGGTCGCGCATCAGCTCGTAGCTGCGCAGCATCAGCTCGGCAAAGTCCACCACCCCTTCGCGCTGGCACTGGTCTTCGTAGGCCTGGTAGATCTCCACCAGCTTGCGGGTCTGCTCGTCGCGCAGTTCGATGTCACGCGGCCGCAGGCCGTCTTCCTTGCTGCCGGCGATGAACCAGCTCACCTGCTTGGGGACAAAGCGCTGCTCGTCCAGCTGCAGGGCCTTGATGACACGCTTGACCGCCGACAGCGAATCCTGCGCGTCCAGGATCTGGAAGGACTGCGGCAGCCCCGCCAGCTTCCAGTGCGCGCGCAGGAAGCGGTTGCACAGGCCATGGAAAGTGCCGATCCACATGCCGCGCACGTTCACCGGCAGCATGGCCGACAGGCGGGTGAGCATCTCCTTGGCCGCCTTGTTGGTGAAGGTCACGGCCATCACGCCCGCGGGCGATACCTGCCCCGTCTGCAGCAGCCACGCGATGCGCGTGGTGAGCACACGGGTCTTGCCCGAACCCGCACCGGCCAGGATCAGGGCCGGACGGGCGGGCAGGGTCACCGCCGCGAGCTGTTCGGGGTTCAGGCCGCGCAGCAGGGTGGCGGGCACGCCGGCTGCACCGCCGGGAGCGGCCACCTCCCCGGTACCCTCGCCTTCCCAGGCGACGTCGGGGCCTCGGGCGCCCTCATGTGGTTCAAGATGCATGGCGGCCATTCTGTCAGGCGTAAACTCGACCACCGGGCCCAAATTCAGGTGCCCGGCGACCCGTCCGCCGCTGCCTCGCCTTGCAGCGTCTTCCTGGGACAGGTCCCGCCGGCTCCCGGTCAAGCGCTCTCAACCTTCTTGATGGAGCTGCTGCCATGGAAATCTTCGACTACGACAACATCCTGTTGCTGCCGCGCAAGTGCCGCGTGGAAAGCCGCAGCGAGTGCGATGCCTCGGTGGAGTTCGGCGGGCGCCGCTTTGCCCTGCCCGTGGTGCCGGCCAACATGAAGACGGTGATCGACGAGCCCATCAGCCAGTGGCTCGCGGCCAACGGCTACTTCTACGTCATGCACCGCTTCGACCTGGACAACGTGGCCTATGCCAAGCGGATGCGGGACCAGGGCCTGTTCGTGTCCATCAGCTCCGGCGTCAAGCCGGCGGATTTCGACACCATCGACCGCCTGGCCGCCGAAGGCGTGGGCGCGGACTACATCACCATCGACATCGCGCACGGGCACGCCGACAGCGTGCGCAAGACCATCGAGCACATCAAGCAGCGCCTGCCACAGACCTTTGTCATCGCCGGCAACGTGGCCACGCCCGAGGCCGTGATCGACCTGGAGAACTGGGGTGCGGACGCCACCAAGGTGGGCGTGGGCCCGGGCAAGGTCTGCATCACCAAGATGAAGACGGGCTTCGGCACGGGCGGCTGGCAGTTGAGCGCGCTGAAGTGGTGCGCCCGCGTGGCCAGCAAGCCCATCATTGCCGACGGCGGCATTCGCCACCACGGCGACATCGCCAAGAGCGTGCGTTTCGGCGCGGCCATGGTGATGATCGGCTCGCTGTTCGCCGGCCACGAAGAGTCCCCGGGCTCCACCGTGGTGGAGGACGGGAAGCGCTACAAGGAGTACTACGGCTCGGCCAGCGACTTCAACAAAGGCGAGTACAAGCACGTCGAAGGTAAACGCATCCTGGAGCCCATCAAGGGCCACCTGGCCGACACCCTGCGCGAGATGCGCGAAGACGTGCAGAGCTCCATCTCCTATGCCGGCGGCAAGGTGTTGGCCGACCTGAAGAAGGTGAACTACGTGATCCTGGGGGGCGAAAACGCGGGCGAACACCTGCTGATGTGAGACCTGCCCCTGCCCCGACCCGCCCCACCCACACCATGACCGAACTCGCCAAATCATTCGAGCCCGCCGCCATAGAGGCCCGCTGGGCGCCGCTGTGGGAACAGTCCGGGGCCTTCCAGCCCACGCAGGACCCAAGCAAGCCCTCGTTTGCGATCCAGTTGCCGCCGCCCAATGTGACCGGTGTGCTGCACATGGGCCACGCCTTCAACCAGACCATCATGGACGCGCTGACGCGCTACCACCGGATGAAAGGGGCCAACACGCTGTGGGTGCCCGGCACCGACCACGCCGGCATCGCCACCCAGATCGTGGTGGAGCGCCAGCTTGAGCAGCAGAAGATCAGCCGCCACGACCTGGGACGCAAGAACTTCGTGGCCCGCGTGTGGGAGTGGAAGGAGCAGTCAGGCTCCACCATCACCCAGCAGATGCGCCGCCTGGGCGCCAGCGTGGACTGGGGCCACGAATACTTCACCATGGACGACAAGCTCTCGTCCGTGGTGACCGACACCTTCGTGCAGCTCTACGAGCAGGGTCTCATCTACCGCGGCCAGCGCCTGGTGAGCTGGGACCCGGTGCTGAAGTCCGCCGTGTCCGACCTGGAGGTGGAGAACGAGGAAGCCGAAGGGCGGATGCACTACATCTGCTACCCCTTCTCCGACGGTCCTCAAGCAGGTGCAGACGGTCAGCCCCTGCGCGGCATGACCATTGCCACCACGCGCCCAGAAACCATGCTGGCCGATGGCGCGCTGGCCGTCCACCCCGAGGACGAGCGCTACCTGCACCTGGTGGGCCGTTACGTGGACCTGCCGCTGTGCGACCGCCGCATCCCCATCATCGCCGACGACTTCGTTGACCGCGCGTTCGGCTCGGGCTGCGTCAAGATCACCGGCGCGCACGACTTCAACGACTACGCCTGCGCCCAGCGCCACGGCCTGCCGCTGATCACCATCTTCACGCTCGACGCCCGGGTCAACGACAACGGCCCCCTGGCTTACCGCGGGCTGGACCGCTTCGAGGCACGCAAGGCCGTGGTGGCCGACCTGCAAGCGCAGGGATTCCTGCTGGACGTCAAGCCGCACAAGATGATGTTGCCCATCTGCGCGCGCACCGGGCAGGTCATCGAGCCCATGCTCACCGATCAATGGTTCCTGGCCGTTCGCAAACCGGGGCCGGATGGCAAGAGCATCGCCAGCAAGGCGATCGACGCCGTGGCCAGCGGCCAGGTGCGCTTCGTGCCCGAGAACTGGGTCAACACCTACAACGAGTGGATGCGCAACATCCAGGACTGGTGCCTGTCGCGCCAGCTCTGGTGGGGCCACCAGATCCCCGCCTGGTACGGCAGCGGCGGCGAACTCTTTGTGGCGCGCAGCGAAGACGAGGCACGCCAGAAGGCCTCGGCCGCGGGCTACACCGGCGAGTTGACGCGCGACGAGGACGTGCTGGACACCTGGTATTCGTCCGCACTCGTGCCTTTCTCTTCGCTGGGCTGGCCCGCCAAGACCAAAGACCTGGAGCTCTTCCTGCCCTCGAGCGTGCTGGTCACCGGCTACGAGATCATCTTCTTCTGGGTGGCCCGGATGATCATGATGACCACCCACTTCACGGGTCAGGTGCCCTTCCGCGACGTCTACATCCACGGGATGGTGCGCGACAGCGAAGGCAAGAAGATGAGCAAGTCCGAGGGCAACGTGCTCGATCCGGTGGACCTGATCCAGGGTGTGGACCTGGACACCCTGGTGAAGAAAAGCACCACCGGCCTGCGCAAGCCCGAGACCGCGCCCAAGGTGGCAGCGCGCGTGAAAAAGGAGTTTCCCGAGGGCATGCCGGCCTATGGCGCCGACGCCCTGCGCTTCACCATGGCCAGCTACGCGAGCCTGGGGCGCAACATCAACTTCGACACCAAGCGCTGCGAGGGCTACCGCAACTTCTGCAACAAGCTGTGGAACGCCACGCGCTTCGTGCTGATGAATTGCGAGGGCCAGGACTGCGGCCTGAAGGAGCACACCAAGGCCGAGTGCGCCGCGCCCGTGTTCAATGCCGACGGCAGTCTGGCGAAGGCCGCCGGCCCCTTCCACGGGTACATGCGATTCTCCGCGGCCGACCGCTGGATCAGCGGCGAGATCCAGCGCGTGGAGGCCGCAGTGGAGCAGGGCTTTGCTGAGTACCGCCTGGACAACGTGGCCAACGCCCTCTACAGCTTCGTCTGGGACGAATACTGCGACTGGTACCTGGAGATCGCCAAAGTGCAGATCCAGCAGGGCGGGCCGGCCGAGCAGCGCGCCACCCGCCGCACGCTGATCCGCACACTCGAGACCATCCTTCGCCTGTTGCACCCGCTCACGCCCTTCATCACGGCCGAGTTGTGGGAACGGGTGGCCCCCGTGGCCGGGCGCAAACGGGCCGTCGGCGAAGGTGGCGGCGCGGGGCTGGTGCAGGCGGCCTATCCCAAGGCCCAACTGGAACGGGTGGACGCCCAGGCCGACGCCTGGGTGGCGCAGTTGAAAGCGCTGGTGGCGGCCGTACGCGCCCTGCGCTCGGAGATGAACCTCTCTCCCGCGCAGCGCGTGCCGTTGCTGGCCCACGGCGACGGCTTCGTGGCCGAGGCCGCGCCGCTGCTGCAGGCGCTGGGCAAGCTCAGCGAGGTGCGTCTGATCCAGGACGAAGCCGACTTCAGCGCCGCTACAGCGGCTGCCCCGGTATCGGTCGTGGGCGCGGCGCGCGTGGCCCTGCACGTGGAAATCGACATGGCCGCCGAGCGCGAGCGTCTGGGCAAGGAGGTGGCACGCCTGGAAGGCGAGATCGTCAAGGCACAGGCCAAGCTGGGCAACGAGAGCTTCGTGGCCCGTGCCCCGGCGGCTGTGGTGGCACAGGAACGAGAGCGCATGGAAGCGTTCGGGCAAAGCTTGCAGCGGCTGCGGGAACAGTTGTCGCGACTCAAACCTGCACCCTGAACCCGAAAGGAAACTGCGATGCCGCGCGATGCTCTCCACCCACCTCAGATGCCCGTCAAGAAAGCCATCTTCCCTGTTGCCGGCCTCGGCACGCGCTTCCTCCCCGCCACCAAGGCGCAGCCCAAGGAAATGCTGCCCGTGGTGGACAAGCCCCTGATCCAGTACGCGGTGGAAGAAGCCTATGCCGCCGGCGTGCGGGAGATGATCTTCGTCACGGGCCGCCACAAGCGCCCCATCGAAGACCACTTCGACATGACCTTCGAGCTGGAGGTGGCGCTGGAGCAGGCAGGCAAACAGGAACTGCTGGACATCGTGCGCAGCGTCAAGCCCGACGACATGGAGTGCATCTACGTGCGCCAGGCGCAGGCCCTGGGCCTCGGACACGCGGTGCTGTGCGGACAACGTCTGGTGGGCAACGAGCCCTTTGCCATCTTGCTGGCCGATGATCTGATGGTGGGCACCCCGCCCGTGCTCAAGCAGATGGTTGACCAGTTTGCCGAGTGGCGGGCCTCCATCATCGCCGTGCAGGAGGTGCCCGCCGAGCACACCCGGCGCTACGGGATCGTGGCCGGCCACCCCGTCAACGACCGGATGCTGGACATCCAGCGCATCGTGGAAAAGCCCGCGCCAGAGGCTGCGCCCTCACGCCTGGGCGTGGCCGGACGGTACATCCTCACGCCCGGTGTGTTCCACGAGATTGCGAACCAGCCGCGGGGCGTGGGCGGGGAGATTCAGCTCACCGACGGCATCGCCTCGCTGCTGCGGCGCGAGAAGGTGTTTGCCTACCGCTACGAGGGCCGGCGCTACGACTGCGGCAGCAAGGAAGGCTTCCTGGAGGCCAACGTGGAGCTGGCCCTGCGACACCCGGCGCTGGGGCCGGGCTTTCGTGAGTGGATCAAGGCACTGCAGCTCTGACTCAGGCTGCAAGCGCTGCCATCGCGGTCAGCGTCTGCGCAGGTAGTGCAGGAATTCCGCACCGACGGTGTCTTGCTGCACGAGATCGTTGCCTGTCTGACGCGCAAAGGCCTGGAAATCCCGCATCGACCCTGGGTCGGTAGCCATGACCTTGAGCACCTCTCCGCTGGCCATGTCGGCCAACGCCTTCTTGGCCTTCAGGATGGGCAGGGGACAGTTCAGGCCGCGGGTATCGAGTTCTTTGTCGGCGTTCATGGGCATTCCTCTTGACCCGGGATTTTACGGAGCAGGGGCGCCCCGCGCCGGCGATCAGGTTCAAGACCCTGACCGGCCCGCTGGCCCTGCGGCGCACCGACCGATCCGGGGCCCCACGAGGGCGGGGCGTCAGGCGGGGAAGACACCCGTGGACAGGTAGCGGTCGCCACGGTCGCAGACGATGAACACGATGGTGGCGTTTTCCACCCGCCGTGACAGTTCCAGGGCGGCCCAGCAAGCACCCGCAGCGGAGATGCCGGCAAACAGCCCTTCCTCGCGGGCCATGCGACGGGCCATGTCCTCAGCGTCTGCCTGGCTCACGTACACCAGTTCATCGACCTGGGAAGGGTCGTAGATGCGGGGAAGGTACTCCTGCGGCCACTTGCGGATGCCCGGAATGCGGGAGCCCTCGCTGGGCTGGGCGCCGACGACCCGCACGTTCGGATTCCTCTCGTGCAGATAGCGGGCCACCCCGGTGATGGTGCCGGTCGTGCCCATGGCGCTGACAAAGTGCGTGACCTGTCCGGCCGTGTCTTCCCAGATCTCGGGGCCGGTGGTCTCGTAATGGATGCGCGGGTTGTCGGCGTTGGCAAACTGGTCCAGCACCCTGCCCTTGCCTTCTTGCTGCATCTTTTCGGCCAGGTCGCGGGCGTACTCCATGCCACCAGCCTTAGGCGTGAGAAGCAGCTCCGCCCCATAGGCCCTCATGGTCTGGGCGCGTTCGATGGACAGGTCCTCCGGCATGATCAGCACCATGCGGTAACCACGAATGGCGGCGGCCATGGCCAGGGCGATGCCGGTGTTTCCCGAGGTCGCCTCGATCAAGGTGTCACCCGGCTTGATGTCACCACGCTCTTCGGAACGGCGGATCATGCTCATGGCCGGGCGGTCCTTGACAGAACCGGCTGGGTTGTTGCCCTCCAGCTTGCCCAGGATCACGTTACCGCGCTGCTGACACTCGGCGCCAGGCAGGCGGGCCAGCCGCACCAGCGGCGTGCGGCCGATGGCGTCTTCCAGGGTCTTGTAACGGGGTTCCATACGATCTCCTTGGCCGGGGATTGTCGCAGCCCAGGCACCTCAGCATGCGATACTCGCCCACCTCGCGGAAAGGGCAGCTTGCTGCCTTTTCTGCTCTGCCCGCGTGACGAAATCGGTAGACGTAGCGGATTCAAAATCCGCCGCCGCAAGGCGTGCCAGTTCGAGTCTGGCCGCGGGCACCAAGGCACCGCACATCCATCTGCAACACCCGCCATGGCCAGCCGCGTGGGTTCGTTCAAGGTCGAGTCGGTGGCTGAATCGGCGACACGCCGCCACACCCCACCGCTGAACCATAGGGGGCTTCATGCGCATCCAGCACTTGATCGACGGGCGCTTCGTCGACAGCCCTGACACCCTGGAGACCGTCAACCCCGCCACCCAGCAAGTGCTGGCTGAGATTGCGCAAGGCGGCGAAGCTGAAGTCCATGCCGCCGTGGCGGCTGCCAAGGCGGCCTTCCCGAAATGGGCAGGTCTGCCCGCCACGGAGCGGGCGCGCATCATGCGCCGCCTGGGCGAGCTGATTGCAGCCCATGTGCCCGAGATCGCCCGCACCGAAACCCAGGACACGGGCCAGGTCATCGCCCAGACCGGCAAGCAGCTCGTGCCGCGTGCAGCCGACAACTTCCACTACTTCGCCGAGATGTGCGTGCGGGTGGACGGTCACACCTACCCTACGCCCACGCACCTGAACTACACGCTTTACCACCCCGTGGGTGTGTGCGCCCTCATCAGCCCCTGGAACGTGCCCTTCATGACGGCCACGTGGAAGGTGGCGCCGGCGCTGGCCTTCGGCAACACGGCGGTGCTGAAGATGAGCGAGCTTTCGCCCATGACCGCACACCGGCTGGGCGAACTGGCACTGGAGGCCGGTGTACCACCAGGCGTGCTGAACCTGGTGCACGGCACCGGGCGCGAGACCGGCGAGCCGTTGTGCCGCCATCCGGACGTGCGGGCCATCTCCTTCACGGGCTCCACGGCCACGGGACAGCGCATCGTGCAGGCCGCGGGTCTGAAGAAGTTCAGCATGGAGCTCGGCGGCAAGAGCCCCTTCGTGATCTTCGACGACGCGGACTTCGAGCGCGCCCTGGACGCGGCCGTGTTCATGATCTTCTCGAACAACGGCGAGCGCTGCACGGCGGGCAGCCGCATCCTGGTGCAGAGGTCGATCTACGCCCGCTTCGTCGAGCGCTTCGTCGAGCGTGCGCGGCGGATCACCGTGGGCGACCCCCTGGACGAGAAGACCATCGTCGGCCCCATGATCAGCCCGGCCCACCTGGCCAAGGTGCGCGGCTACATCGAGCTGGGGGCCCAAGAGGGCGCCTCGATGCTCTGCGGCGGCATCGACCGGCCATCCTATGCGCCCGAACTGCCCGCCCATGTGGCGGCAGGCAACTTCGTGTGGCCCACGGTGTTTGCCGACGTGGACAACCGCATGAAGATCGCGCAGGACGAGATCTTCGGCCCGGTGGCCTGCCTGATTCCCTTCGAGGACGAGGCCGATGCCATTGGTCAGGCCAATGACATCGTCTACGGCCTGTCGAGCTACGTCTGGACCGAGAACATCGGCCGCGCCCACCGCGTGGCCGCGGCTGTCGAGGCGGGCATGTGCTTCGTCAACAGCCAGAACGTGCGCGACCTGCGCCAGCCCTTTGGCGGCATCAAGGCCAGCGGCACCGGGCGCGAGGGGGGCACCTGGAGCTACGAGGTCTTCCTTGAGCCCAAGAATGTGGCGGTCTCGCTCGGCGGGCACCACATTCCGCACTGGGGTGTCTGACTCGGGATTCAATCCCACCTGACCCCCCTGAAAACGCCAGCCGCTCCCAGGAGATCTCATGGGCACCGTCGCTCTCGCCGCCAAGATCACCCACGTGCCCAGCATGTACCTGAGCGAGTTGCCCGGGCCGCGCCAGGGCACCCGGCAGGACGCCATCGACGGCCACCACGAGATCTCGCGGCGCTGCCGCGAAGCGGGCGTGGACACGCTGGTGGTGTTCGACACGCACTGGCTGGTCAATGCCAGTTACCACGTCAACTGCGCGCCGCACTTCAAGGGCACCTACACCAGCAACGAGCTGCCCCACTTCATCAGCAACATGCCCTTCGAATGCGAAGGCAACCCGGCGCTGGGCCGGCTGCTGGCCAAGGCCTGCAACGACATGGGCGTGGACACCCTGGCGCATGACGCCACCACGCTGCAGCCCGAGTACGGCACCCTGGTGCCGCTGCGCTACATGAATGCCGACCGGCACTTCAAGGTGGTGTCCGTCTCGGCGCTGTGCATGGCGCACTACCTGCACGACAGCGCACGCCTGGGCTGGGCCATGCGGCGCGCCGTGGAGGAGCACTACGACGGCACGGTGGCCTTCCTGGCCATCGGGTCCCTCAGCCACCGGTTTGCGCAAAACGGTCTGGCGCCGGAGTTCGCCTTCAAGCTGTGGTCGCCCTTTCTGGAGCAACTGGACCGGCGCGTGGTGCAGATGTGGCAGGACGGGCAATGGGCCGACTTCTGCGCCATGCTGCCGGAATACGCCAGCAAAGGCCACGGCGAAGGCTTCATGCACGACACCGCCATGCTGCTGGGGTTGCTGGGCTGGTCAGCCTACGACGGGCGGGCCGAGGTGATCACGCCTTATTTCGGCGCCTCGGGCACGGGCCAGATCAATGCCGTCTTCCCGGTCACGCCGCAAGATGGCAGCGCCGTGCCGTCCGCGATGGCCTCGGCCGCCGGCGGCTACCAGGCCGTGGCCCGTCTCTGACAAACCCCGCCCGACCATGCCGCACCTCGTCCTGCTGTACACCCCCAACCTCGAGACCGAGCTCGACATGAGCGGGCTGTGCCGCAGCCTGGCCGACGCCATGCTCACGGTACGCGATGAAGCCGGCGCTCAGGTCTTCCCCACCGGCGGCACCCGGGTGTTGGCCTACCCGGCAGCCCACTTCGCCGTGGCCGACGGCTCGGGCGACTTTGCCTTTTGCTGGCTGAACCTGCGCATGGCGCGAGGCCGCAGCGAGGCCACGCAGCAGAGGGCGGGGCAGGCCGTGCTGGACGCTGCGCGCGCGCGCTTCGCGCCGGTGCTGGAGCGCCGACGCGTTGGTCTGACGCTGCAGGTCGACGTGGGCGCTGAAGTCTTCGACGCCAAGTTCGGCAACCTGCATCCCCTGTTCACCAAGGCCTGAACGCAGGCGATGGGGCGCCGGACACGGTGTCCTTCCGCTTCGTCTGACATCAGGATTGGCCGCGATGGGCGCTCGGGCAGAATCGACCGCGGGCTTCCGGCCCTGCGCCACCCCTTACCGAGCCTCGATCTCATGCCATACCTGCCTCCGATCACCAAAGCGATGATGCTGGCCTGCGTGGCAGGTTTCTGCCTGAACCTGTTCGTCCCTCTGGATCGCTGGTTCGCGCTGTGGCCCTTGATGAGCGGGCACTTCATGCCCTGGCAGGTGGTGAGTTACGCCTTCTTGCATGGCGACACGCTGCACCTGTTTTTCAACATGCTGGGGCTGTGGATGTTTGGCTCTGAGCTGGAGCAGATGTGGGGCAGCCGCCGGTACTGGCAGTTCCTGCTGGCAGCGGTGCTGGTGGCCGCACTCAGCCAGTTGGTGATCACGCTGCTGGCGGGGTCCAACGTGCCCACCGTGGGCGCCTCGGGCGCGCTCTTCGGCCTGCTGCTGGCCTTCGGCATGCTGTTCCCCAACCGCACCATCATGCCGCTGTTCCCGCCCATCCCCATGAAGGCGCGCAACTTCGTGATCCTGTTCGGCGGCTTCGAGCTGCTGATGGGCGTGTGGGGCGGCAGCGGCATCGCGCACTTCGCCCATCTGGGCGGCATGCTGGGCGGCTGGCTGATGATCCGCCACTGGCGGCGAAGCGGGCCCTGGCGGCGAGGCTGAGGTCCCCGAACAGCGTCGCGCATGGACGCGCCGCCTTCATCCAGCAGCTCCGTCGCCTTGGAAGCACCCCGAAAACATACCCACATCAATCTCTCGGGTACCGGCTGCCGGCATGCTCATGACCTTGCAGCGGAGGAACCATGAGTGTCGCGTCGGTCGTTGTGGGGGGGCTGATCGCCCTCCTGGCCTGCGGTTCAGCCGGGGCGTCAGGGTCAGGCCTTGAAGTGCAGTCGCGTGCGTTGCAGCGCGCCAGTGATGCTGTGGTGGGCCTGACCGCCAAGGCCGTGGAAGACGCCCGCTCCAGCGCCACGCTGGGTGTGCAGCGGCAAGGCTCGGGCGTGGTGATCAGTGCGGATGGCCTGGTCTTGACCATCGGCTATCTGATCCTGGAAGCCGAAGATGTGGAAATCACCACCGACGATGGCCGCCAGTTGCCGGCCCGCGTGGTGGCTTTCGACCTGGCCACGGGCTTCGGGTTGGTGCAGGCGCTGGTGCCCATGAAGCTGGAACCGGCCCCGCTGGGCGATGCGGCCGGCCTGAACGAGCAAAGCCCGGTGGTGGTGGTCAGCGGTGGGCAGGCGGGCGCGGTGAGCATGGCACGGCTGGTGTCCCGACGCCCGTTCTCAGGCAACTGGGAATACCACATCGACGGTGCGATCTTCACCGCACCGGCCAGGCGCGACCACAGCGGCGCCGGCCTGTTCAACGATCAGGGCGAACTGATCGGTATCGGCTCGCTTTGGGTGGCGGACGCGCTGGGCATGCCGGGCGTGCCACGCCAGCAGGGCAACATGTTCGTGCCCGTGGATCTGCTCAAACCCGTGCTGCAGGACATGCGCGCGCGGGGCGTGGGCCCGGACAGTCAGCGGGCCTGGCTGGGCCTGCAGGCGGGGGAAACCGCCGCGGGACTGCGCGTGCTGCGGGTCAACGAGGACAGCCCGGCGGACGTGGCAGGCCTGGAGGCGGGGGACACCATCCTGGCCATTGACGGCCAGGAAGTGCGCACGCTGGAGGCCTTGTGGAAGCGCCTGTGGACCGGCGGACCACCCGAGCGCGACGTGCAGTTGCAGGTGCTGCGCCAGGGCAGGCCGTTGGCGGTCACGGTGCACAGCGTGGACCGCATGAAGGCGCTGAAGCGGCCCGGGGGCGTGTGACGCAGCGCAGCCCGGTGGGAAGCGGCTAGGCCAGGCAGGAAGGCGCTCAGCCCGAGATGACCGCCAACCCCTCACGCACCGTGGGGTAGCGCAGCACCAGGCCCAGTTCGCCCTTCATGCGCGCGTTGCGCAGGCGGCGCGACTCGCTCATGAAACTCATCACCATGGGCGATAGCGAAGCCTGGGCCTGCTCCCGCGACACCCGCGGCGGGTGAGGCAGGCCCCACAGGTCGGCCACCAGGTCGAAGTAGTCGCCCATGCGCAGGTCGCTGTCGTCGCAGACGTTCACCGCACGCTGAGGCAGCCCCACCGTCAGGGCCCGCAGGCAGGCACGCGCCAGATCGTCAGCGTGGATATGGTTGGTGTAAACGTCGTCGGCAGTCTGCAAGGCTGGCGTTCCGCGGCGCACACGGTCACGCGGATCTCCTCCTTCGCGGTCCAGCGCGTAGATACCGGGTATGCGCAGGATCGTCACCTGGCAGCCGCTGTGGCGCCCGAAGTGGCGCAGCCGCGCCTCGGCATCGACGCGGCGGCGGGCGCGGTCGGTGGCGGGGTTCACCACCCGTGTCTCGTCCACCACCTCGCCTGCGCAATCACCGTACACGCCTGTCGTGCTGCCGTACACCAGGTGCGTGGTCCGGCCCCCTCGCGCCAGTGCGCGCAGCAGGTTCGCGGTACGGGCATCGGCGCGGCCGGATCCCGGCGGTGGTGCCAGATGCAGCACCCGGTCCGCCAGACCGCCCAGGCGGCCCAGGGTGGCCGGTTCATCCAGATCGCCCAGCAGCGGCATGGCCCCCGCCGCGCGCAGGGCCGGCATCCGCTCGGGCGAGGAGGTCAGGGCCCAGACCCTCCAGCGTCTCCGCAGGCACTTCAGCACGCGCATGCCGACATCGCCACAGCCGACGATCAGCAGGGCGGGCCGGCGTTGGGCACTCAACGGCTGGGGCGGGGTCATGAGGCCGGGCGAAGCGGGGACAAGGGGGTGGGCAAGCGGGGAGTATTCGCCCGGGCGCTGGCGTTTAGGCCGGGGCACAATCATCCGCTTCAAGTATCCCCTGACCCACCCCATGAGCCTGACCGTGACCCTGAAGCCTGCCGAGCGCAGCTTCACCGTCGACCGAGACGAGCGCATCCTGGCCGCGGCCCTCCGCCAGGGCATCGGCCTGCCCTACGGTTGCCGCGACGGCGCCTGCGGCTCGTGCAAGAGTCGCCTGCTGGAAGGCCGCGTGATCCACGGCGCTCACCAGTCCAAGGCGCTGTCGGCCGATGAAGAGGCCGCCGGCTTCATCCTGACCTGCTGCGCCACGCCCCAGACGGATTGCGTGGTCGAAGCCCGCAGCGTGCCCGGTGCGGGCGAATTCCCCATCCTCAAGCTGCCCTCCCGCGTGCTGTCCATCGACAAGCCCACGGCGGACGTGGCGGTGCTCAAACTTCAACTGCCGGCCAACCAGAACCTGCAGTACCGGGCCGGTCAGTATGTGGAATTCATCCTGCGTGACGGCGCCCGGCGCAGCTACAGCATGGCCAATGCGCCGCACCACCTGGGCACGCCACCGGCCATCGAGCTGCACATCCGCCACATGCCCGGCGGCAAGTTCACCGACCATGTCTTTGGCGCGATGAAGGAGAAGGACATCCTGCGCATGGAAGGGCCGTTTGGCAGCTTCTTCCTGCGCGAGGCCTCCGACAAGCCCCTGGTGCTGCTGGCCAGTGGCACGGGCTTTGCGCCGATCAAGGCGCTGATCGAGCACATGGAGTTCAAGGGCATCACCCGCCCTGCCGTGCTGTACTGGGGCTGCCGCAGCAAGGCCGACCTGTACCTGCACGAGTGGGCCGAGGCCGCCGCTGCGCGCCTGCCGCATCTGCGCTACGTGCCCGTGCTCAGCGAGCCCAAGGCTCAAGACGGCTGGACGGGTCGCACGGGCTTCGTCCACCAGGCCGTGATGGCCGACCTGCCGGACCTCTCAGGCCATCAGGTCTACGCCTGCGGCGCACCCATCATGGTGGAGTCGGCCGAGCGGGATTTCACCGCCCGCTGCGGCCTGCCCGCTGACGAGTTCTTCGCCGACAGCTTCACCTCGGCGGCCGACCAGGCCGCCTGACCGCTTCGCCCATACGCTTCACCCGGAGGCCCGCGCATGTTGTCCGACATCGAGATCGCCCAGAAGGCCTCGCTGCTGCCCGTGGCGCAAATCGCGCGCGAACGCCTGGGCCTGCCCGACGAAGCCCTGGTGGCCTACGGGCACCACAAGGCCAAGATCACGCTGCCGCACCTGCGCTCGCT
>Ga0315906_10002377_pt1 | contig 26367 bp, 22 predicted proteins | sample LakEriMetagenome_4_FD_203526 | JGI IMG/M metagenome (GOLD analysis project Ga0315906, IMG submission 203526) | Freshwater fungal communities from buoy surface, Lake Erie, Ohio, United States - Buoy 2 MA122 | ecosystem: Environmental > Aquatic > Freshwater > Lake > Lake biofilm | place: USA...
ACAGCAACCATTCTCCAGGAACGGAACAACATGGCCATCAGCAACGAAATACAAATAATCGCAAAAACGATACTCGAAAAAAGATTATTCACAAGATACCTCGTGCCTTCGGAGGCTATCACAGATGTTCCGGTAATCTTGACATCGAAATATTCATTGTCTATGGCCGTTCTGAGCTTCTGTCTGAAACCTTGTTGACCAATGTATTTCTTTAATGTTTCCGGATCATTGTTAAACTTGAACTGCAGATCTTCGTTTCCATTGGCAATAACTTCAGCAACTGCATTGTAGAGTACAGGGAATTCCGACAACAAAGAATCAGTATAAAGCTTGAGCTTAGTTTCAGTTTTTGAATAAAGAAATTCTATTCTCCTTTTATCGGGATTCATAATGCTGTCTATCATACCGTGAACACGAGCCGTAACTTCAGCCTGCTCATAGGATCCGATATCTTTCATCTGACAACGCACCCTCAACGTCGTATTGGCAGTATCAACTAGTTCCTTTTCTGAGAAACCGCCATTTGAGTTCGCCAACTGAAAATTGTCCCGGTATTTTTTTAATCGGAGCATATCTCTTTTGGCGATGAGTTCATAGCGATCAGGATCATTTCCATAATACACCATGTTGATGAATTTCAGGAAATTCACAATAGAAATCGACTTTGAGAAGAGTGTATCTGATTCGATATTGTTTTGAATGGTTTCAACTCTTTCCAACGTCGATTTTTTCCAAAGTCTTCCCGGCTGTTTATAGTTGATCATGATTTCGAAAGGAATGGATCCTCCGAAATTGGCTTCTAAAAATTTGAGATCAGAAACGATCTGGTCGTCTTTTGGAAGATCCCCTGTCAGCTGACCAGCTGTTTCTATGGTGCTCAATCCCCAAATACCCAGTCCAATAACAGCCACTACAGACACATAGATCCAGCGTCTTTTCTTTAGAATCATGAATTCCAATGACGAGATCAAGCCGGAAGCAAGCTTTCTATCAAGATGTCTTAATTGGCGCTCCCTCGGCACTTTAACCAGAGAATTGAAAATCGGTAAAAGCGTTAGGGAGATCACGAATACACCCATAACATTTAACCCTGCGGTCAGCCCGAACTCAAACAACTTTTCTGAATTGGTAAAGCAAAACGTAAGAAATCCAACCGCTGTAGTGAAATTCGTCATAAACGAAGCGATACCGATGTTTTGAATTACCCGAACAAGGCCTTTGATTTTGTTGCCATGTTCTTTGATCTCCTGATGGTATTTGGTAATCAGATAGATACAGTTGGGGACACCGATCACAATCATCAGCGGAGGTATCAAAGCAGTAAGAATAGAGAGGCTGAAGCCCATAACGGCCATACTCCCGAGAGCCCAAATAACAGCAACAGCTACCACAATGAGACAGATGACTACAGCCTTAAAAGATCGGAAAAAGAAATAGATAAGTAGCGCCGTTACAATCAAAGAAAGACTGATGAAAAAGTACATTTCATTCTGGATCCTTTTGGCAATGATAACCCTAAGGTGAGGCAAGCCTGCAAAACGAATTTTACCGAAATACGGCTCATAGGTCTGAGCCAATTCTTCAATTTCCAATACAACCGCTGATTTCTTTTTATCCATCAAATACCTTTCGTCGATGGATACAAGCATAAGCGAGACATTGCTGGAGTCATTGTAAAGCAATCCTTTATAAAGAGGATTCAAACGTATTACCCGCTTTATACTGTCTATGTATTCAGAAGAAACATTGTTTTCTTTCGGATCAAAGATCCGATGTATCTCGAATGAGCTTTTCTCTCTGTTGTTTTCGAGCGAGAACAAATGTGCTTCTGAGAGAGGCTCCCGTTCAACTCCATCAATCTTTAAGATGGAATCCCCCAGCTCTTTCCATTTTCTGAACAGGCGAGGCGAATAAAGAGAGTCAGACTGAACTGCTATTACCAATGTACCTCCGTCTTCGCCAAATGCTTTCTTAAAATCTTTGTAGATCCTTGTGGCCTCAGAATCCTTTGGAAGCATTATACCGTATTTGTTTTCGAGTTGCAAGCCGGAAAATGCTTTAAACCCTAAATAGACAGTGATCAAGGTCATTGCTCCTAAAACAATGAACCGAAATTTAAGTATTGTATTTGCAAGCCATTTCCACATTCTGCGGGAGTGATTTTAAGGTCTAAAGGTAAATAAAATAGCCAACCTGACAAGTTACGGGTGCAAGTCCGTGGCAAGCCATTCAAAGAATTCTCGTTGCCAAAGGACACTGTTCTGTGGACTTTGAACCCAATGTCCTTCCGTAGGAAAGTAGAGAAATTTGCTTCGAATTCCTTTAAGTTGAGCAGCTTGAAAGGCTTGCATTCCTTCACTTTCCGGAACTCTGTAATCCAGCCCGCCATGGATGACCAATATAGGTGTGTTCCAGTTTTGGACGTAATTATGTGGACTGAATTTTTTATAATTTTCTTTGTTGACATCCAGCCAATAGGGGCCACCATGATCCCAATTTGCAAAAAACAATTCTTCGGTAGTGCCATACCAACTCTCGAGGTTGAACAATCCACAATGAGCAATGAATGTCTTGAAGCGATTCTGATGGATTCCGGCGAGCATATACACCGAATATCCGCCGTAAGAAGCCCCAACAGCACCAAGTCGCGTTTCATCTACGTAAGGTTCTTGTGAGGCATTGTCGACGGCTGACAGGTAATCTTTCATGGCTTGTCCTCCCCAGTCCTTGGAGATGGCATCGTTCCATTCCTGTCCGAAACCCGGCAAACCTCTTCGGTTCGGTGCAACGACGATATAACCTTTGGAAGCCATTAATGCTAAATTCCACCTGTATGAAAAAAACTGACTAACAGGGCTTTGCGGGCCGCCATTACAATAAAGCAATGCAGGATATTTTTTTGCCGGATCAAAATCTGGCGGGTAAACCATCCATACGAGCATTTGTTTGCCATCCGTCGTTTGAACCCAACGTTCCTCTACTTTTGGCATTTTTACACTGGCCAACAATTCATCATTGGACGATGTTACCTTGGACACTTTTCCCTTTTTCAGACTTACCATATAAAGCTCCGTGGGTGCGACCATGGATTGTCTTCCGGCAACGAGCTGTTCACCAAAAACAGAGACACTCACATAGTCATATGGACCTGATGTTATCTGAGAAATAGTTCCTGAATTTAGCTCCACACGGAAAATCTGTTCTGTGCCTTTAGTTGGGGAAATGAAAAAAATACTTTTCCCATCTGGGTGCCATGAAAAACTCCCAACCGAAAGGTCCAGTTTTGAGGTAAGATTTAAAATTTGTCCATCCTTTTTTCGGATTTTGAGATCATTTTTATCTGCCTCAAAGCCATCTCGCGCCATGCTCAACCAAGCCAGGTCACCATTGATTGAACAAGCAGGGTAATTGTCGTAGCCCCTATTGCCATCAGTCAAACAAACTGTTTTCAGTGATGCAATGTCAAATTCATAAAGTTCGCTGTTTGTGCTTAAGGCAAATTCCTTCCCGGTTTTCTTTTTTGATGTGTAGATGACCTTTTTTGAGTCATGAGAAAAGCAAAACTGATCCGAACCGCCATGTGGCCCGAGAATTCCATCAAAAGATTCCCCCGACAAAAGGTCACAGCTTTCAAGAGAAACCATCTCTCCTTCAAATCCCAAAACCACCTTGTGCAAAATGAGATGTCTTCGCTGATAATCGTCGTAATGGTCCCAGTGGCGATACATCAGATCCTCCTCCAAACGCGCATTGGATTTTGCAAGATCTGGGTATTTCTCAGCCAACGTTGACCTTACCTTGACGGCTTCAATTGTCACAATGTTTTTACCATCCGAAGAAAGCTTAAATCCCTCTAATTCTATGTCTTTGAAGTGTGAGCATTGTCGCTTTCCCGAACCATCCGTCTTAAGCTGCCATAGCTGTAAGCCCTCATTTTCAGAAGACATATACCAAATGGTATTGTTGGGACCCCATTGGACTTCCATTTCAGAGAAAGGAGTTGTTGTCAATTGCCGACTCTTCCCCTGCTTTACATCATACACGTAAATATCTGTATTTCCTGTGTTTGCAGTTAGATCATAAGAACGCTGTGTATACAATACGTACTTCCCGTCAGAGGAAAGCGTTCCTCCCGAAATACGGTTGAATTTCCATAACAATTCAGGTGTCAGATAAGACTGCGAAAATCCGACCATGGACAGACATGCCCAAAGAAAAACTATGATATATTTCATTGGAAATTTGTGTGTGGTTAGCGCTGTTCCTCCAAGCTTTCCTGAAGACCTTTGGAACGCACCAAATCAACAGCACTTTTCAGAGATAAGTAAAGCAAGACCACTGACAAATTGCACAAGAGAATCTCCTCCATTGGGAGGTTATATCGCCAAAGCAAAAGTGAAATATTCACAATGACAAGCAGAACGATCATCAGACGCTGAAAAAATTTAATTCCTTTCATCCACATTAGGTTTGACTAAAGTTACTGAGGAACGGAAGGCTTAAAAAATCGAAGCTGAAAACTTGTTCACACCACTTAGTAGAAAACTTCGAGGATAATTGGCTTTTCGCTGTTGCGGATAAACACATCCAGCACAGCGAAATAATTCTCTGAAACCATTGTACATCCTTCGCTTGTGCAGATAGGAAAAGTTTGTTCGTCGTCAGGCACACAGTTATAGCTGTGTAACACCACATATCGTTCAAACGCTCTGTCATTGCTAAATTCCAGTCCATGAAGCTTGTACGCTCTACCAAAATTACCAATGTACGCAGCTCCGATCTTGTATTTCCCGAGAGAAGTGCATAGTGAACCGGGAACATTACTGAATTTCAGGCTATCCTCCACACCTGTCTCGGAACCAATGCCATGAGCAACCAATCCTTTGCTCAGAACAGTCAAGTTTTGCATGTCGAAAACAAACAATCTGTTTTTACCGGACTGTTGTCGCATGTCGATGAGTATGGCAAGCTCATCAGAATATTCGGATTGATTGGCTAGAAACTGACTTAATTCCTTCGCTTTGTTCCTCATTCGTTCATGAATGTGGAGTGTATCACTTTCTGTGTCAGAGTTAAAAATAGTATTTCCTTCACCTTGAGCACAAGAAAAAAGGGCAATTAAACAGGAGGTCAGAAAAATCAGGAGTAAGATCCAACGCATTTTTAAAATTTGGTGAAGAATGCGTCTTTTTAGAAAAGTAACAGAACCTTAGATAAATCCTTTTTGAGTTAGAATCCGTGACATTTCATTTTGCAGTTTCAGAGCTTCTTGATGAGCCTTTTGCGCAAAATCCTCGTTATGAGATGCATAGATGATTGCCCTGGAAGAATTCACCAATAATCCACAATCTTTGTTCCAACCATAGTTGCAGACATCTTCAAGTGAACCACCTTGAGCCCCAACACCCGGGACCAAAAAGAAGTGGTCTGGGACTACTTCACGCACTGCGGCTATGTCTTCGGCGCGCGTTGCGCCTACCACATACATGAGATTTTCAGGGGAACCCCATGAGGATGACTTTTGCAAAACAGATTTAAATAACTCGGTTCCCGAGTCATCTTTGATCATTTGAAAATCCAATGCACCTGCGTTTGAAGTGAGCGCAAGAAGAATGACCCATTTGTTTTCAAACTCAAGGAAAGGCGTGACGCTGTCATTGCCCATGTAGGGTGCAACGGTTACAGAATCACACTTGAGGTACTCAAAAAATGTTTTCGCGTAATAGGTAGAGGTATTTCCGATGTCACCGCGCTTGGCATCTGCAATGGTAAATATTTCTTCAGGAATATATTCCAATGTTTTCTTAAGCGATTCCCACCCTTTGGGACCATAACACTCATAAAATGCAATATTCGGTTTATATGCCACCGCGAAATCTTTGGTAGCTTCAATGATCGCCTTATTGAATTCAAAAATAGGATCCTCGGAATCCAATAAATGCTTTGGGATCTTGTTTAAATCGGTATCCAGCCCCACACAAAGGAAAGACTTTTTTTTACGAATTTGTTCGATCAACTCTTTGCGCGTCATTGCATTGCCTCCTGTCCTTTCAATTTTTCTGCATTTTCTGCAAGCTTCAAAGAATCGATCATTTCTTTGATGTTCCCGTTCATAAAATCTCCTAAGTTGTACATCGACTTATTAATCCTGTGATCGGTTATTCTACCTTGCGGATAATTGTACGTTCGAATTTTATCTGATCTGTCACCCGATGCAACCAACGTTTTGCGTTGAGCTGCACGCTCGTTGTGAACACGATCGAGCTCTGCCTGATATAAGCGTGACCTCAAAACCGAGATCGCCTTTTCAAGATTTTTATGCTGCGAACGACCGTCCTGACATTCGACAACTGTTCCCGTCGGAATGTGGGTCAAACGGATAGCAGATTCTGTTTTATTAATGTGCTGACCACCAGCACCGGAAGCCCGAAACGTGTCTTTACGAACGTCGTTCATATCGAGATTGAAATCCACTTCTTCAGCTTCAGGCAATACCGCCACAGTAATTGCGGAAGTATGCACACGCCCTTGTGATTCGGTTTCAGGGACGCGTTGAACGCGATGTACACCAGACTCAAACTTCAGCATACCGTAGATTCCGGTACCTGTAATTTCCATTGAAATCTCTTTGTAGCCTTTTACCGAACCTTCAGAAGAATTGAGTATGTCGTACTGCCACCCCATTTCCTTGAAGAACATTGTATACATTCGGAAACAGTCTTCGACAAAGATACATGCTTCATCTCCGCCGGTTCCGGCACGTAATTCCATAATGGCGTTCTTGTCGTCCTCAGGATCCTTTGGAATCAGCAAAAACTTAATGTCCTCCTCCATTAGGGGACGACGCTCTTCAAGCGCAAGCAATTCCTCCTTCGCCATTTCGCGCATTTCTGCATCCGTTTCGGTCTCCAGCAATTCTTTGGTACTCTGAATATTTCCCACTAAATTCTTAAAATCCAGATACACCTGATCAATTTCTTCCAGGTCCTTGTATTCTTTGTTCAGCTTCACGTAACGCTCCATGTCTGAAATAATATCCGGATCCACAATCATTTTACCTACTTCGACAAAGCGGAAATGTATGGCCTCGAGCTTGGATAACAGGTCACTCATAAACGATCAATATTCAAAGGTACCATAGGGAGAAACAATCGTAACTTTTTTATTCTCATGGGCCTCTACACGGCCAACGATCTGTGCAGGAATGTCGAATGATTCGGAGATGCGAATAATTTCTGACGCCAGTGCTTCAGGGACATACAATTCCATTCGATGTCCCATGTTGAACACCTTATACATTTCCTTCCATTCCGTTCCGGATTCCTTTTGGATTAATTCAAAAAGTGGTGGAATTGGAAAAAGATTGTCTTTGATCACATGGACATTTTCCACAAAATGCAAGACTTTGGTTTGAGCGCCTCCGGAACAATGCACCATCCCGTGAATGCTTTTACGGTGGCTATCCAATATTTTTTTAATAACAGGCGCATAAGTGCGCGTCGGTGACAAGACAAGTTGTCCCGCATCCAAAGGAGTTCCTTCAATCTTATCTGTAAGCTTCTTTGAACCAGAATACACCAATTCCTTAGGAACAACAGGATCGTAACTTTCAGGGAAATCGGAAGCAAGCTCATGCGAAAAGACGTCGTGACGGGCAGAGGTCAATCCATTGCTACCCATCCCTCCATTGTATTGCGTTTCGTAGGAGGCCTGGCCAAACGAAGCCAAGCCCACGATCACATCGCCGGGTTGAATTCGGTCGTTCGAAATCACCTCACTTCGCTTCATTCGACACACCACCGTAGAGTCCACAATGATGGTGCGAACAAGATCCCCGACATCGGCCGTTTCTCCTCCTGTGGAATGGATTCCAATTCCCTGGGAGCGAAGTGTTTCGAGCAGCTCTTCCGTACCATTAATAATCGCGGAGATCACCTCCCCCGGTACCAGATTTTTATTTCGGCCGATTGTTGAAGACAAGAGAATTTTATCCGTTGCTCCCACACATAGCAGATCATCAATATTCATGATCAGGGCATCCTGTGCAATACCCTTCCAAACAGAAAGATCACCGGTTTTCTTCCAATACATATAGGCAAGGGAAGACTTCGTACCTGCGCCGTCGGCATGCATCACAATACAATAATCGTCCTCCCCGGTAAGGTAATCCGGAACGATCTTGCAAAACGCTTTTGGAAACAATCCTTTGTCGACATTTTTAATCGCGTTGTGCACATCCTCTTTCCCTGCGGAAACGCCTCTCAGATTGTAACGGGTATCTGCCATCCTGCTCGTTTGAGGGACAAAGATAGAACGAAAAGGAAAAAGGGCAATTTTAAATGAAATCGAAAAAACTGTTTTGTCCTTTAAAGTCTGTTTGAAGTGACTTATTACTGTTCGGTTATCTGTTTATTTTATATATTCGAGCAAATTAAATTTATGAGATTTAGTCGTGATTCTTTACAAGAAAGTGCTGCAATTTTCACCTTTTTACTAATCGCTTTGGCCTTTATATTAATCATCGTTTTTTCTTTCAAATCCTGCCGTCAAGAAAAAATCCGCTACAAAGGGCCTTATAAAACCTACCAAGATCAAGAAGGAAATCAATTTAAAAGTGTAAAAATAGGTGGGCGTGAATGGATGGAGAGTAATTTAAAATCAAGAATTTTTCAGAATGGTGACACCATCTTTCTAGCAAGTAATGCTGATGAGTGGAAGGAGGCAAATCAGAAGAAAATTGCTGCATGTTGCTGGTTCCAATTCAATTCAACTAAAAAATATAACGGCCTTTATTACAACCATTATGCAGTATCCGATCCTCGAGGCCTAGCTCCCAGAGGATGGAGTATCCCCAACGTGAAAGAATTTGACAAAGACATATCCAAAAATTCAAGAACCGGCAACGTTCTATACGATTACTGGAACAATACGGATGTCTGTTATTCTCATCATGCATCAACATCAGGTTGGACTTTTGGGGATAGCGGATATAATCAATCAGGATTGAATGTTTTGGCCGCCAGCAGTTGCTCAGAAGATGGAAAATTTGTTTCGGCCGGAAGATCTGCAAGTTTTTGGACTTCAAATTCTGTCAATAAACGTAAGTCAAAAAAATTATACTTTCACCCGTGTGTAAACTCCTGGTCAGATTGTATTCAATTTAAAACTATTGCAAGGGAGTCGGGTCTTAATGTTCGATGTATAAAATCTCACTAAGCAATTGTATCCTGACTTTTGAATCTGCAGTTTTTCCCATTCGACCTTCAATTAACGCATCCGTTCAAGGTATCTGTGTTCAGCAGAACTACAACTCCAATCATCATTTTAAAGCTCGAACATGAGGGTGTAATTGGATTGGGAGAATCCAGCATGCCACCGTATCTCGGCGAGACGCAACAAAGCGTAATGCAGTTTCTATCAAAGATCAACTTGAGTCAGTTTCAAAATCCATTTGATATAGATACTATCCTCTCACATATAGATTCCATTGAAAAAGAAAACAATGCTGCCAAAGCCGGATTCGATATCGCATTGCATGATTTGGTAGGAAAACTTCAAAAAAAGTCCGTGGGTGAGTTATATAACGTTCCGTTTCAATCGAAAAAAACATCCTTCACGATTGGAATTGACACTCCCGAAAAAATGGAACAAAAAGCAAGAGAAGGGATAGAGCTTGGATTTAAAATTCTTAAAATCAAACTTGGAACGGATTACGACAGAGCGATTATGGACCGTATGCTTTCTTTTTGGGAAGGACCTTTTTCTGTTGATGCGAACCAGGGATGGAAAAGTAAAGAACAAGCACTCGAACTAACTAAGATGCTAACGGACAAAGGAGTGCTTTTTATAGAACAACCCTTCCACTTTGAAAATTTTGCCGACTCAGCCTGGCTCACAGAAAGAAGTTCCGTGCCCATCATTGCCGATGAAAGCATCAAACGTTTTTCAGATTTAGAAAAAATCAGAAATTCATTCAGTGGAATAAACGTGAAACTCATGAAATGCACAGGAATTGCGGAAGCCTTTCGGATAATCAATGAAGCAAAAAAGAATGGACTAAAAATAGTCACAGGATGCATGGCAGAATCCTCATGTGCTGTGGGTGCTATGTCACATTTAAGTTCTTTGGCAGATTGGGTAGATCTGGACGGTCCGTTTCTGATGAAGAACGATCCTTTCGAAGGAGTAACACTCAGCGATGGGCAATTGAAATTAAACGGTAAAACGGGAATCGGGATATATCTCAAAGAATGACTCTGCATCCAATTTTTCAAAAGATTTAACTCAAATAAATCAGACATTCAGTACTTTTGTGCCGTGAGAATTCTTCTGCTGCTGTTTCTTTTTATCGGAATAAATGCAAGCGTAACCTATGCCCTCACACCTAATCCACAAACCCGTCCGGAAGATGCTGAAAAGAGGTGGTTAATTGCGCCGATTTTTGGTTCATCGAATTCAAAGACAAAGGAATTAAGTACTATCTTCCGAGAGATCATTTTCGGAAATTATTCACAGGCTGAATTAAACATACGATCACTTAAGAGAAAACATCCAAGAGACCTGAGTCTCCGATCTATCCTGTTTGTTTATGAAGCCAACATTAAATACAACAAAAGTTCATTTCAAGAATCAGTTGATTTGTGCGATTCAGCCATCAAATCAGTACCAAAAAGCCATTATCAAATTCTTCACAAGGCATTAAATTTTAAAGCAAAAGCGCTGGGAGCCTTGAGTGAAAACAAAGAATCATTAAATATTCTGAACAAAGTAGTTAAACGTTGTTTAAAAATCGATCGCTACAATCTGGGGGCAGCATATTATTTCATAGGCACCATTTACTCTGACCTTGGTAATTATAAGACGAGTTCGGTATACATCATGAAAAGTATACCTGTGAGAAGAGAGGTAAATGATCAGCTGGGGCTAGCGGCTAGTTACGCCTTCATGGGACTTTGTTACGCGGGATTGGACCGTTATGGTCAAGCCATAGAGATAATTCATAGAAGTATTCGGATCAGAGAAACGTTAAACGACAAGCGTGGATTAGCTAATTCATATCTTTCCATGTACAAGGTATATTATGAATTGGGAGAAATAAAGCGGGCGCTGAATTCAGAGTATAAAAGTTTGAAGATCTGCACTGAACTCAAAGACTTGCAATGCGTCTCGGGCAGATATACGAATCTCGGCCAACTGCATCAAAAACTTGGGCAATACGACAAAGCGTTGTACTTCCATAAGAAGGCTTTGACATTGAGTAAAAAGTTAAATATCAAAAATCGCATAGCTTTGGTGTATGAAAACCTCGCCAGGCTATATGTGGTCAAGAACCAACTGCCATCCGCTCAGTTCCATCTTGACTCCAGCTTAGTTCTTCGCAATGAGATCGGTGATGAAGAAGGTGTCATTTCGCTGAATGTCCTGTTAGCTCAAATTAGGTTAAAAAGTGGTCAAATAAACGATGGAAGAATTCAAGCCTCCAAAGCATTGGTAAAAGCACAAAATCTCGGAATTCGTTCTGTAGAACGCGATGCCCATCAAGTACTAAGTGAAATCGAAGTAGGTTCCAGAAATTTCGCTGAAGCACTTTATCACTTCAAAAAATACACCCACCTCAAAGACAGTTTATTTAGTATCGATCAATCCAAGCAACTGGTAAGGCAGGAGCTGAAATTAAACTACGAAAAGAAAGCGCTCAGGGATAAGCAAATACAGGACAGAATCAAAGAGCAGGCAAGAAAGGAAAGTGATGAACAAAAAAGAATGATTACACAAAGTGCAATAGCACTCATCGTTTTAAGTGCTTTACTCTTATTTGGGCTTCTTCAGTATAGGTCGAAAGTACAATCGCAGAAAAAATTGGAATTATTAAATGACGAGTTGCGAAATACCAATATAGAACTTGGAGAAAGTAAGCAGGTGATTGAGGTGCAGCACAGAGAAATTACTGATAGCCTGAATTATGCTCAACAAATACAACGCGCTATTCTACCCAAAACGGAAGATCTTCGATCTATCTTCCCTGAATCATTTGTCCTCTATTATCCGAAAGAGGCAATCGGTGGAGACTTTTACTGGGTTACGCAACTTGAAAATAAAAAAATCGTTGTTGTCGCTGACGGCACCGGCCATGGGGCTCCGGGTGGATTTTTAACCATGCTTGGCGTGGCCATGCTGAACGAATTGGTCATTGAACAAAAGATTTGTTCACCCGCCGAATTATTGAATCAAATGAGGTCGAAAGTGATTACTTCACTCAAACAATCCATCAGCGAAGGAGAACACAAAGATGGATTTGATATGAGCATCTGTGTAATAGATCAGGAAAATCGACAGCTTACCTACGGCTTGGCCAATCAATCCATTTTACTTCAAAAAGAGGAGGAGTTACTGATTCTCAAAGGCAATCGCTTTCCGGTTGGTTTATACGGAGAAGAGATGCAACCGTTCCACGAATACACTTTGGAACTTGGAGAGGGAAATTACTTGTACCTTATGACGGATGGATTTAGTGATCAATTCGGAGGTGAGAACGGAAAAAAATACAAAAGTAAGAACCTCCAAAATTTCATTTCCAACCTAAAATTTCAGAAAGCTGCCGAACAGTCAGAATCCTTAAAAACAGAGTTTTACAATTGGAAAGGTTCTTTTGCCCAAACCGACGATGTGACACTCTTCGGGATAAAAGTTCTTTAGAGGAATACTTTTACACCAACGCTTTCAAGAAATCCTGCGTTTCTAAATCAAATCCTTTTTGGAAGGAAGTTAAAAGTTTATTAAATTCGCAACGCAAACATTAAAGATCGATTATGAAAAAGATTTACTTAAGTTTCCTTGGCCTTTTGGCAATTGGTAGTGTAACTGCCCAAGTGAACAAATCCAATGTAGCTCCATTGGTTAAAAAGCAGTCACCAGTGATCGGAACAGTTAAAACAACTACTCCGAAACCAGCTACTGCAGAAGAAAAAGCTACAATTATTTGGGAAGATGATTTCTCTTCTCCAGCAACATGGAACCTAGCGAATGTAGGATTGAATCCTGCAGGTTGGGAATTTTCGACTACACCAGCTGATATTCCTGTTGGTGCATTATCGCCGATGGGATCAACAACCGCTGCTAACGGGTTTCTATTTGTAAACTCGGATGCAAACAATGGTTCGGATTTTGATGGTTTTGATATCATCACTACTGCTACAAATGTTACTCCAATTGACCTCACAGGATATCCTTATGTGAAGTTGAAGTATCAGCACAACTTCCGTTGGTGGAAAGACACTCGTGGTGTTCGTGTAAGTGCTGACAACGGTGCTACATGGACTGATTTTGAAATGTCTAACGAGACCGAATATTCTCTTCCTGATCAGAACTCCGGTAACCCAGAGGTAACTTCTATCGATATTTCCTCTATCGCTGGTGGTGCATCTCAAGTTTTGGTTCAGTTCTACTACGATGACAATGATTATTGGGGTTGGTACTGGGCTGTTGACGATGTTTCTATCGAAGTTCTTGAAGATTATGACCTTACTTTTGTTTCTCCTTATTGGGGATCAACAGGAGCATGGGGTGCACGTCTTCCTTACTTCAGCATCCCAACTTCACAAATTGCTCCGATTGATTTCTCCGGAGGAGTTAAAAACAGTGGAGCTATGATCCAAAATGACATCACTGTTACTGCAACAGTTGGTGCGTTCACTACGACTTCTGCACCGGGTTCAATCGCGCAAGGTGTGATTGACACTTTGGATTGTCCTGCACAGTGGACTCCTGCTTCAACTGTAGGTTCAAGCACAGTCAATATGTCTACTGCTTCAGGTCAAACAGACGCTTTCGCTGATGACAACTCATTGGCTCCTATTACAGTGAACGTAACAAACTTCAGTTATTCTCGTGACAACGGTGTAGCTGAAAATGGTACATTCAATGGTGGTGAAGGTTTTGAAGCTGGTAACATCTATGATATGTATGCTGCAGCAACTATGTACGGTGTGGATGTTTATATCAACGGTGTTGCTGAAGCAGGTGCTGAAATCTATGCAACAGTTTACACGATTGATGCCGCAACAGGTGATTTCGTTTATGCAAACGGTACTGCTCCTTACGTTTTGGATGCAGCTGATCTTGATGCTGTAGTTACTCTTCCTTTGTTGACTTCTCAGTCGTTGAACGCAGGTGAGCCTTACCTAGTAGTAGTTGGTTCTTTCGGAGACGGTGGTGCAACAAATGACCTTGTGATTGCTACTTCTGGTACATCTGAAGACAACACTTCATATTACTTTGACATGACAGATCAGACATGGTACTACACTAACTCTACACCAATGGTGCGCATGAACATGGATCCTTCTCTTTCTGTAGGAGAGGTAGCTGGTTCATCAGTTCTTTCAGTATATCCTAACCCATCAAATGCATCTACAACAGTTTCATTTGATGTAAAAGGTGACGCTGAAGTTTCTGTAAACGTAACAGACCTTTCAGGAAAAGTTGTTTACGCTTCTAACTTGGGTTCTGTTAAAGGAGCACAAAAAGTAAACATCAATACTGAGTCATTGAACAGCGGTATCTACATGGTGAATGTAAACATGAATGGTACGGTTTCAACAACTAAACTTGTTGTTAAGAAATAATCGAAAGATTAAAAAAGAGAAGGGTCGGTTTTACCGGCCCTTTTTTTTGTGCTACACTTTTGCTTTGTTACCTTTGTACTGAAAAATTTGAACTTATGAAAGCATACGTATTCCCCGGCCAAGGCGCTCAGTTTCCAGGGATGGGAAAAGAGCTATATGATCAATCAAGTCTCGCAAAGCAATTGTTCCAACGAGCAAATGAGCTTCTCGGATTCGAGATCACAAAAGTAATGTTTGAAGGCACGGAGGAAGAGCTCAAGCAGACGAAAGTCACACAGCCTGCTATTTTTTTGCATTCAACAATACTTGCTGCCTGTCTGGGAGAGCAATTTAATCCTGACATGGTTGCAGGGCATTCGCTTGGTGAACTTTCAGCACTTGTTGCAAATAAAACGCTTTCTTTTGAGGATGGTTTGATTCTAGTTTCGAAACGTGCTCTTGCTATGCAAAAAGCTTGCGAAGCCGAACCATCCACGATGGCTGCGATCCTAAATCTGGAGGATGAAGTTATTGAAAAGATCTGTTCCGAAATCGAAGGAGTTGTAGTTCCGGCAAATTACAACTGCCCGGGACAACTCGTAATCTCCGGAGCATATCCCGCAGTAGAAAAAGCTTGCGAAAAACTTACTGAGGCAGGTGCCAAGCGAGCATTGATTCTTCCGGTGGGCGGTGCATTTCACTCTCCCCTCATGGAGCCTGCACGAGAGGAATTGGCACAAGCAATCGAAGCAACAACATTTAACACGCCTTCTTGTCCAGTATATCAAAATGTAACGGCCAGTGCTGTGAGCGATCCAGATATGATCAAATCCAACTTGATCGCACAATTAACTGCTCCCGTAAGATGGACTCAAACTATGAATCAAATGATCTCGGATGGCGCTACTGAAGTAATTGAAGTTGGACCAGGAAAAGTGTTGCAAGGACTTTTCAAAAAAGTCGATCGTGCATTCCCTTGTTCTAGTGCGGAATTGTAAAATTTCTCAAACACGTCAAAAAGGCCTCCAAAAGAGGTCTTTTTTTGTTTACTACGTAGATCTACGTACACCTGCTACGTAAAACAACTCTTTCCACCTATCGGTATCTCCGTATTTTACACCACTATTCTATAAGGTAGGATATCGCTTCAAGAAATTCGTCGTTTGTTTGCATTAGAAACGTAATTAACACGTCATGAAAACAACAAAAGGAATTTTCGCAGCAGCAATCATCGCAATGAGTACTTTGGTATCTTTCGCAAACGAAGGATTAAGAGTAGAGATCACCAAATCAGATATTACTTGTTTTGGACAAGCGAATGGAAAAGCGGAACTTTACATAGCAGGTGGTCACGCACCGTACGCAATCAACTGGAGTAACGGACAAAATACTTCCGCAATCTCTGATCTTAAAAAAGGTATGTACGTTGTTACCGTTACAGATGCTAAAGGAAACAGCGTAAAAGATTCTGTAAAAATCACTATGCCTGCTCCTATATCTGTTAGCTACAATACACCTCGTGAAACTGCAACAGCAAACTTCAATGCCGAAATGAATATCTTGGTAAATGGCGGTACTCCGTGGGAAATGGAAACAGCTGCTCCAATGTACATGTTCCGATTGAATGATAAAACGTATTATGAGCACCCTGAGAAACTTGAAGACGGAATCTATAAATTAACAATAGAAGATGCGAGAGGTTGTAAATTGACTACGAACATCAACCTTCAGGTTCAAGTTGAAAATGCAATCGTTCAAAAAGAAAAACCAGCATTCAATGGCAACGGGAACGTTCAAATGACCGTAAAACCAATTCATTTGGTTATCGAACAAAATAAAAAGACCATTACACAGAACTACAACTAAACCTATCAACAAAACACAGTTTGTAGCAAGGGAGGCCAAGGCCTCCCTTTGTGTTTTATACAATTTTTGTAACTTAGAGTATTAATTTCATACCTATGAAGCAATTTTACCTTTTACTTGTATTCCTTTCAAGTTGGTGTTATTCTCAAAATCCACTTTTCATCCCCGACACTTTAAGCGGTACAAACATTGATCTTACCATTCAATCAGGTGAAACATCATTATTCTCGGGAACCCCCACCCAAACAATGGGTATTAATGGCAATTTTCTGGCACCCACAGTTATATTAAATAAGTGGCAAAATGTAAGCCTAAATGTCAATAACACCTTGCAGGATACCACAACAATTCATTGGCACGGACTTCACGTTTCTCCTGAAAATGATGGCGGTCCTCATACTCCCATTCTTCCCGGACAAACATGGAATCCTGAGTTCCAGGTATTGGATTGGGCCTCTACCTATTGGTATCACCCACATTTGCATCATAAAACCAACGAGCATGTTCAAAAAGGTATCTCAGGATTTTTAATTGTACGAGACAGTGCTGAGCGAAATTTGGAATTGCCAAGATCGTATGGGATCGACGATTTTCCATTGGCAATTCAAACGAAGGCATTTACCACAGACAACCAAATAATTACGATGACTACTGCCTTGGATAGTATGCTCATGGTAAATGGCACCTTGGATCCATATTTGGATGTTCCTGCACAGGTTATTCGGCTAAGATTGCTCAACGGCTCATCCGAAAGGGTCTTTAATTTAGGACTTTCAAATGGGCAAGCGTTTTTTCAAATCGGCTCAGACGGTGGTTTACTCTCTAGCGCTGTAAACTCATCAAGACTTCAGCTTGCTCCGGGTGAGCGTGCAGAAATATTAGTGAATTGCAGTGGACTGGAAAATCAAACTATTTACCTAAGATCCTTCAATTCGGAATTAGCCAATGGCATTTATGGGGCCGCGCAACCAGGTATGGGAGCCGGACAGACAATCCCTAACTATTCCCAAAACCCTCTCAATGGTTCAGATTTCGATATACTCGAATTACGAGTAATTGCTCAAACGAGCAATCCAGTGATTACAATTCCTTCGCAGCTTATTACTCATACTCCATGGACGCAAGGTTCACAAGACTTTTCCCGAACAATTACTTTTTCACCTGTTAACATGGGGCCGACAGCAATTCAAGGTCCTTTTGTGTTTGATATGATGCCTTTTGACATGATGATGATTAATCAGTATGTACAATTGAACGATATAGAGATTTGGACTCTTCAAAACAATACCCCTATTGCACATCCTTTCCATATTCATGATGTTCAGTTCTATATTCTTGATATAAATGGTGTGCCTCCTTCACCTGATTTAGCGGGAAGAAAAGATGTCATACTTGTTCCCGGAGGTATGGGAACCGTTAGATTTATCACAAAATTTGAAGATTTCTCAAATGATACGTTACCGTATATGTATCATTGTCATATGCTTACACATGAGGACGACGGAATGATGGGACAATTTATTGTTCAATCACAAAATAGTTCGCTTAGTGAGAATGATCTTTCAGATGACATCCACATTTATCCAAACCCATTCAAGGAAGATTTTACGATTTCACCAAACGATCTATTAAAAACTGAGATATTTTCATCACAGGGTGAATTGTTATTTAGTGGAAAGGAATTATCAGGAAAGGAATTGAACAACTATCCCAACGGGTGTTACATTTTACATCTCATCTCTGCCGATCGTAGCGTTAGCCTAAAAATAGTAAAACAGTGATGTTTTAAGCAGAACTACTTAGGCCCTACACATAGTTTTTCTATTTATACCTATTGGATACTATGTAATTTGCAAGTGACATTCATTTAATTGCTATCCGGTTCTTGAAAAACGTCGTTTGTTTGTAAAAGAAACGCAAAAGAAACGTCATGAAAGCAAAAACATTCTTCGCAGCAGTAGCATTCGCAATGAGCACAATCACTGGATTTAGCAATGAGATCTTGAGAGTAGAGATTACTAAAACAGATATTACTTGTTTTGGTCAGTCCAACGGGAAAGCAGAATTGTTTATTGCAGGCGGATCAGCACCCTATGCTGTTTTGTGGAACAATGGAAAAACAGAAACTTCTATCAGCGACCTTAAGAAAGGAATGTATGTAGTTACCGTAACAGATGCTCAGGGAAATACATTGAAAGATTCTGTTAAAATCGAAATGCCGGCGCCAATTTCTGTTGGATATAACACACCCCGATCAACAAATGCTGCTAATTTCAATTCTGAATTGAACCTACTTGTAAAAGGTGGAAGTCCATGGGAAATGGACAGTATTGCTCCAATGTACATTTTTCGTTTGAACGATAAAAGCTATTACGAGCATCCAGAGCGTTTAGAAGATGGAATGTATAAATTGACGGTAGAAGATGCGCATGGATGTAAGTTAAGCACAAGTATCAACTTACAAATTCAAGTAAAGAACAATGTCATCGAGAAAGAAAAACCAGCATTCAATGGATTAGGCAATGTGATTATGACCGTAAATCCTATCCACAATATGATTGAGCGTGAACAAACTACATTTTCACACCTCTACAACTGATTCGATATCACACACTTTTGGTTGTAGATGGAAGGGCCTTAGGGCCCTTCTTTTTTATTTGTACTCGGGGAATAATCCCAGAAGACCTGTTTCACTGGCATCGCAAATGCCTCTTTCCGTAATCAATTTCGTGACAAAGCGAGCGGGTGTTACATCGAAGCCGTAATTACTTGCCGCTGTAGTATCCGGACAGATGAGTACAGATTCTATTGTTCCGTTTTTACTCATCCCAGTCATATATCGCACTTCATCCTGATTTCTTTCCTCAATTTCAATTTCCTTTAGTCCGTTACGAATTGACATGTCCAGAGTAGTGGAAGGTAATGCAACATAAAATGGAATTCCGTTGTCGTGAGCAGCCAATGCCTTCAGATATGTCCCAATTTTATTTGCTACATCTCCGTTGCGGGTGGTGCGATCCGTTCCTACAATGACCATATCTACCATTCCATGCTGCATCAAATGACCACCGGCATTGTCCACTATCAACGTGTGTGGAATGCCATGTCGCGTCAATTCATAGGCTGTTAAATTAGACCCTTGATTTCTTGGGCGGGTTTCATCTACCCAAACATGCACTTTAATCCCTTTTTGTGCTGCCTGATAAATTGGAGAAGTAATCGTTCCCCATTCAATGCAACCTAACATTCCTGCATTGCAATGTGTAAGTATGTTGACCGTCTCCCCTTTTTTATGCGTTGAAATTTGCTCAATTAACGGCAAACCATGTACCCCAATCATCCTGCAGGTTTCCACATCCTCCTCAACAATGGCATTCGCTGTATTCCAGGCTGTTTCCAAAAATGACCCGTTGCATGAATCCAGTGCGCTTTGCATTTTGTCCAACGCCCAAAACAGATTTACGGCTGTTGGTCGAGAAGCGCGCAACTCAGAGAAAGCTTGATCAAGGAAAGATCCATCCAGCTCTTCTTCAATCATTTCCCGAACGGCTAGATAGATACCAAACGCTGCCGTCGCACCAATAAGGGGCGCACCGCGAACAGTCATGTCTTTAATGGCCTCTTCAGCGTCATCATAGGTTTCAAGTTTTACCGTTACAAATTCATGAGGAAGCTTTCTCTGGTCAATCACCTCAACATATTTGTCCTCTGTTGTCCAGATTGTTCGAAAAGAATTTGCTTTCATACTCATGTTAGTTAAGTTGTATTTCTGAAAAATCATTCACTGTATTTCTCCATGCAGTATCCGTTCCCGGTCGGACCAGTTGAATTGTTTGCATTCCTGCTTTGTCAGCAGCCTCCAATTCCTGAACAATGTCAGACAGAAAGAGTACGTTTTCAGCTTCTACTTCGAGTTTTTTACAAATGCTTCGATAAGTCGTTTCCTCACGCTTACCTCCTGTTTCTGTGTCGTAATAAGCGTGCAAAAATTCAGTAAGGTTACCGGAAGTGCTGTATCCAAAAATTAGTTTTTGCGCCATGACAGAACCAGAAGAGAACACTGCTATTTTTACATGTTGGCTCGACCATTTCTTGAATGCCGGCAAAACATCGTCATACACGTGTCCTTTTAGCTCCCCCTGCTCATACCCTTTTTTCCAAAGTATTCCTTGAATGGTTTTAAGTGGTGTCAGCTTTTTATCCTCCAAGCTCCATTGCCTGAGGACGGTAAGTAACTCATCAGAGCTCCCAATGGATTTAGAATACATCTCTTCTGCAAGGTTCTTGGTGCTTTCAAGTGCTTTGCGAATAGCGGGATCATCCGTCATTTCACGCAAATCATCCAAGTGTTCTCTGAAATAAGGGAACAATACCTCGTAGACAAAATTCACGGAAGTGGTAGTACCCTCAATATCAGTAAGTATCACCGAAACATTTCTAAATTCCATGCGATTAAACCGGCATTTTAAAATTTGAAAATCGCTGTTCGACTTCAGATGCTGTGTAGTGAGGAACCCAACCACTCATATCAATAAAGATTCGTATCGCTTTCACAAATGGATCCGTCTCTCCGGCATCAAACCAATGTTTGGTACCCGCAGGAACAGAAATTAAGTCCCCTCGTTGACAAAGGAGGTTAAAAATCGGTTCATTCTCGAGATTGAACCAAAATAAACCCTGCCCATCCACAAAAAATCGGATTTCATCCTCAGAATGCGTATGCTCGGACAGGAACTTAGCACGAATAGCCTCATAGTTTTCAGTGAGCTTATTAATACTGATCACATCTGCCGTAAGGTAGCCACCATTCTTCATAAAGGGCTGTAAGTTCTTTGAATAGGCTTCGAGAATTTCATCTTGTGATGCACAATCATCGAATGTGACATCACATGTCCACTGGTCGAAAAAGATCCCGCGTTGCTCAAAAAATGAACGAATTTCCGAGGAATCTCTCAGCTCGGTTCCAGATTCAGGAATAGAAAGTATTGCCATAATTTACTTGTAATAGGTAATGCCTTCAATTTTCATAAACCAAAACCCTCCTGATTGACTTGGGTATGAATCGATTTTCAATTTTTTAAATCCTAATTTGAGGTAACCATCGTTAACCTTGGCTTGCCCTGAAAACTCTGTACAGTTTAGCAATCCAGAACATTCAGAATAAGTTCCGCTATTATCTGACTTGATATTAATGGTATAATTCACATTGTTTGTTGAGGAGCTCCAGATACCGACCATGTCTTGGTACGATTTGGTTACCTTTTTCCCACAAGACACGAAAATCACAGTTGCGAGTAAAAATATCCACTTTTTCATAAGTTCATTTTAAATATTCACAGTGACAAAGATATTCCAAAGTCTCCAAATGTCGTTTTGCCTCGGAGAGATCTTTGCCCCAAGCGTAGGTTCCATGTCCTCTAATTAAAAAACAATGATTTTTAAGCTCTTCTTGTCGATCTTTCAACCACTTGGAAAATTCATTCATATCCTGCGAATTATCAAAAACAGGAATCTCAATGCTCCCGGAATGGCTTGAACAACCAGCAAAGCCTTTCTGCAATTCATACCCTGAAAATTCAATGCTGTTTTTTGATTTAAAGGACAAAATTACCGGATAGAGCGAGTGACTGTGTAAGATTACTCTTGTCTCCGAAAAAAGCATGTAAAGGACACAATGAATTAGCGTCTCAGCCGAAGGTTTTACTTGTTCAAATTCACCTGTTGGAATTCCTTCTAAGTTTACAGTAATAAAATCATTCTCTGAAAATTCACTTTTGTCAACACCTGACCTTGACACCCAAATATTTTCATCTAAGTCTTTGAAAGAGTAATTTGTAGATGTTGCGGGCGACCATCCCTTTTCATGATAATTTCTTATCAATTCAGCCAATTTCTGCTTTTGATCTTTCAAAGTCATATTACAAATGTAATCTTGATATTTTTCGTTTCAATTCAAAAAAAAACGCGTCCAATTGAACGCGTCCTGTATGTTGATTTAAACCTTATTTACTTAACAATTCTTTAACGAGCGCCGCGATCACTTTTCCATCTGCCTTGCCGGCAAGCTTAGCAGTTAACACACCCATAACTTTTCCCATATCCTGTGGACCGGAAGCACCTGCCTGCGCAATGGCAATCTCTACTTCTGATTTAATCTCTTCTTCAGAAAGCATTTTAGGAAGATATTCTTCAATCACCTTTGCCTGGAATAGCTCTTCATCTGCCAAATCGGAACGTCCTTGCTGAATATACAACTCATACGTTTCCATTCTCTGTTTATGGAGCTTGAGACAAATCTTCATTGCAGTTTCATCAGAAACTTCACCGGACGAACCAGATGTAGCTTCGAGCAAGAGCTTTGATTTAATATCTCTCAAGGCCGCAAGACGTTCTTTTTCCTTAGCCAGCATCGCAGCCTTTATGTCAGCATTGATTCTATCAGTAAAGCTCATTAGTCGACGTTGTCGTGGAGAAAATTATTGTTTCTGAGTGAGGTCCCATTCTCATCCTCCGTCAAACCGAAACGGCTTACACGCTCCTCCGTACTTTTTGGAGAATTGTCTAATTGAATATTTCTGCGGATATATGCCGGTTCATTTTCGAATTCCGTAATGCCTTCAGCTTTCTTGAGGATGGATGTGTAATCCTGAATTTTCGACATTCGCTCCTGTGTTCTCCGTTGCTGCTCTTCCGGGGATAGAATTGTTTTTGCCGTTACATTGTCCAGGTTGACATTGTCTTCAGTGTCGTCATCCAAAACGTGGCGAACGATTTTATCTTTCTCTGAATCGTTTGTCACCGGGGTGTTCACCTGGCTGTCAGAAGTGCCTGTAGTTGAAGAAACGTCCCAGCTGAACTGAAGAGTTCCTGTTTCTGTTTCATTCACAGTACTTTCTGTTTTCAAAAACGGATCTTCCTCTGATAGAACGTTTTGACTTTCCGGAACATTAACAACAGAGGATGCAGGAGTCACAAATTCTGTTGAACTCAAAGTTTCAGATTCTGTAGAAGTATCCGTTTCGGTCTTCAAAAAAGGTTCAGCGTTCAATGTTTCCGATACACTTGGAGGCGTGTAAAAATTAACTTGTGTCGGAGAACCTAAAGGACGAACTATTTCATTTTTCGGTTCTTCTTCGAGAGATCGCACCGTTTTCATCGGTGCTTTTTCAAAACCCGTGATCGGTGTAGAATTAAATCCCGTAGCAATCAAGGTGATCCCAAGTTTATCTCCTAAAGTTGCGTCGTAACCATGGCCCCATATCACATCTGCAGTCGCGCCTGCTTCTTCCTGAATGTAATCCGTAATTTCAGAAATTTCATCCATTAAGACCTCTTTGTCGCCATACGTAATATTCAAGAGCACATATTGAGCTCCATGGATGTCGTTATCATTGAGAAGCGGTGAGGACAATGCGTTCTGAACAGCGGTTATAGCTCTGTCATCACCTTCGGCTGTGGCACTTCCCATGATGGCATGTCCACTGTCCTTCATTGCGGTTTTAACATCATTGAAATCGACGTTGATAGAACCTGTTACGGAGATTACCTCTGCTATGCCTTTAGCCGCAGTGGTTAATACATCATCCGCCTGAGCAAATGCATTTCCAATGGTTAGATTTCCCGAAATTTCACGAAGTCTTTCATTATTGATCACCAAAAGTGTATCTACATTCTGACGAATTTTTTCCAATCCTTCTTCTGCTTGTTGACGGCGTTTTCTTCCTTCAAAACCAAAAGGAACAGTGACAATTCCGACTGTCAAAATTCCCATTTCTCTGGCAGTTTGAGCTATTACCGGAGCAGCTCCAGTACCGGTTCCACCACCCATACCTGCTGTTACAAAAACCATTTTCGTGTTTTTGCTCAAAACATCTCTAATTTCATCGATATTCTCGATGGCTGCATTCATTCCAGTTTCAGGTACAGCACCCGCTCCAAGACCTTCTGTCAGAGAAACTCCGAGCTGAATCTTGTACGGAACAGGAGAAATATCCAGTGCCTGACGGTCTGTATTACATACAATAAAATCGACACCAATGATGCCTTGATTGTACATGTGGTTCACGGCATTGCTTCCTCCGCCTCCAACACCGATCACTTTAATGATCGAGCTTGTTTCTCTTGGTAAATCAAACTCCATATTCCCTCAAATTATGCTTTTACAAATTTAATCATCTTCGCTAAACCAACTAGCGCCTCTTTTTATAATTGAGTCAAAAAATGACCCTCTGTTTTTAACTGAATGGGTTTTTACACTTCCCGGACTTGCAGCCTCGGTTGTTTGTTGATTTTTTTCAAGCGCTTCAAATCCTTTCATCACCAATCCAATTCCCGTCGCGTACATTGGGCTGGTCAGATTTTCGATCTTATTGGTATTTGCAAGGTGCTCCGTCGGGTATCCGACCCGCGTATCCATTCCTGTAATGTATTCGAATAATTGTGTGATATGCTTCAGTTGTGATCCTCCGCCGGTAACGACAATGCCTCCAATGAGTTTTTTGGAGTATCCTGAATTGGCAATTTCATAGTGAACGAGCTCGATGATTTCCTCCATTCTTGCCTGAATAATACTGGCAAGATTTCTCAAGGTTATTTCCTTTGGATCTCTGCCCCTTAAACCAGGAATGCAGACAACTTCATTTTCCTGACTTTCAGATGCAAGTGCCGAACCATATTTCACCTTTAATTTCTCAGCTTGCTTTCGCATGATGGTACACCCCTCTTTAATATCCTCTGTGATCACATTTCCACCAAACGGAATTACAGCTGTATGTCGTATAATTCCTTCATGAAAAATGGCAATATCTGTTGTTCCACCACCAATATCAACCAAAACCACTCCAGCCTCTTTTTCTTCATCAGAAAGCACAGCATCTGCAGAAGCTATCGGTTCAAGAATAATTTCCTTAACCTCCAGGCCTGATTTCTCCACACATTTTGTAATGTTCATGGAAGCACCGATTTGGCCTGTAATTATGTGAAAATTGGCCTCAAGTCGGCGTCCCAGCATTCCAATAGGATCTTTGATTCCCTGTTCATTATCAACGATGTATTCCTGAGGAAGCACTGTAATGATAGCTTCACCCGGTTGCATAACAAGCTTATACATGTCTTCAACCAAGGCATCGATGTCCTTCTGAGCGATTTCTATATCGATGTGCTGGCGTGTATGAATCCCACGATGTTGTAAACTTTTAATGTGCTGACCTGCAATTCCGACGTTTACTACGCGAACAGTCAGCTCGCCCTCCACACGCTCCTGGGCCTCCGCTACAGCTAATTTTATGGATTGCACCGTTTTTTCAATGTTCGCAACCATGCCTCGTGTCACACCCAAAGACTCGCTTTTTCCCATGGATAAAATCTCAATCTTTCCATGTTCATTTTTTCTTCCTACGAAACATGCAATTTTCGTAGTTCCAATATCAAGTCCAACTATAATTTTCGACATATCCTTTAATTATTCTCTTTATTAACTGTTTTCAGTTTGGCAACCACTTGTTTTCCATACTTGAGATTGATCTCTGAGTACTTCTCCCAACCTTCATACGGAATCGCTTCCTTGTAAAAGATTTGAAGCTTCTCAAATTTTTCTCGCACCTCCGGCTCTGTCCGAGCCGTACCGAATACAATTTGCTGCTCTCCCACAATTGGCATTATCACGAAATCGCCGTTTTCTTTTAAGTAGATCTGACTGATCAGTGACCTCATGTAGGGATGCTTGCAAACATAATTTGAAATGCGGTAAATGTCATCCAGCTTTCGAATAGTTTTCAAGGAATCATTGTTGATAATATAATCAACTGGAAATGAAGATGGTCTGTCTTTGATGTCACCGTTTACAACCAACACACGAGCCGTATGAATAGGAGAAACCTGCATGACTACACCATCCTCG
>Ga0315906_10002384_pt1 | contig 26312 bp, 21 predicted proteins | sample LakEriMetagenome_4_FD_203526 | JGI IMG/M metagenome (GOLD analysis project Ga0315906, IMG submission 203526) | Freshwater fungal communities from buoy surface, Lake Erie, Ohio, United States - Buoy 2 MA122 | ecosystem: Environmental > Aquatic > Freshwater > Lake > Lake biofilm | place: USA...
TGCAAGAAACAAACTACTGTCCTTGAAACACGCTACAACGAAAACACGAACAGTGCCTACCGACGCCGTCAATGCGAGAGCGGGCACAGACACACGACGCTGGAGTCAGTCGCAGCAATCGGACCTAGACGCGCTCCGAAGCGGCCAGTGGTGGCCGTTCAAGCAGGCCGACATCGAGTTGTTAGCGTATTTACACAGGTGCCACCAGAGGAGCCAAAGAAATCAAGGAAGAAACCCAAGTGACTACGAGGACGCACTACTATGACACCCGAAGCTAAAGTAAAGCTGTCAGTCAAGAAGATTCTTGACGGTCTGGGCATCTACCACTTCTCGCCTTTCATGGCGGGTATGGGACGCGCTGGTGTCCCGGACATCATTGCCTGCCACAAGGGGCGCTTCATCGCCATCGAGTGCAAGGCCGGCAAGGGCAAGACCACTGCGCTGCAAGACCGTGAGCTAAACGCAATCACTGACGCTGGTGGGTACGCCTTCGTGGCGCGAGAGACCAACATAAAAGAACTGAGAGAAGCACTGGAATGTTTATAACCACCCCTGAAGAGATCGAGACGGCAGTCAACAAGATGACGGAGGACCAGCGCAGACATCTGCGCATCGTCATCTCCGAACTCATCCAGTGCTACCTGAACGACGACATACACGGCATGGTGCTGGTGGGTAGGCCGCCCTACGAACCGTTCAAGATCATGGCGGTGAACACCAACGAGATGGACGCTGCAGAGCTGCTGTCGGCAGCGCGAGAGTACATCAACGGCGCTGTGATGGAGGACGCACCACCCAAGGAGAAGTTCAATTGAGTGCGCCCTTCGACCGCATCATCACCATCGACTTCGAGACACGCTGGGACAAGCGTGACTACACCCTTTCCAAGATGACAACCGAGGAGTACATCCGTGACCCAAGATTCATTGCATTCGGAGCTTGCCTCCGCGAGTTTGGTACTGATGCGCCTATTGTTTGGGTGCGCGGTGATGAGCTTGGTGATGTTCTTGGCGGCGTGGACTGGAGCCGAACTGCAGTGCTCGCCCACAACGCTCAGTTCGATGTGTCCATTCTGGAGTGGCGCTATGGTGTGCAGCCTTGTTTTATTTTCGATAGCCTGTCTATGGCTCGTGCCCTGCGCGGTGTGGAGGTGGGTAACAGCCTCGCCAAACTTGCAGAAGACTTCGGACTCCCAGCCAAGGGTAAGGCGGTCCACTCCACCGACGGTCTGGAGACGCTGACTCCGGAGATTGAAAAGGAGCTGGCCGACTACTGCAAGCACGATGTCTTCCTCTGCGAAGAGGTGTTCAAGCGACTGAGCAAGGGCTACCCAGCCAAGGAGCTGCGCCTCATCGACATGACGCTCAAGATGTACACCCGCCCGGTGTTGCAGCTCGACCAGAACATGCTGATGGATGCCATCGAGGAAGAAAGGGAAAAGCGTGAAGGACTACTACAGAGGCTCGGCGTGGACGAAGCTGTTCTGGCGTCGAACCCGCAGTTTGCACAAGCGCTCAAAGCGCTTGGAGTCGAGCCGCCTACGAAGGTTAGTAAGACAACTGGCAAGCGCACGCTTGCGCTTGCGAAAAATGATGCGCTCTTCCAAGCCCTTCTTAACGGCAGCAATGAGGAAGTTGCAGCGCTCTGTGAAGCGCGTCTCAAGGTCAAGTCCACGACGGAGCGTACGCGTGCGCAGCGCTTCCTAGAAATCTCTAAGCGAGGGGCGCTGCCTGTGCCCCTGTCCTACTACGGCGCATCCACGGGAAGGTGGACGGCGAGCAAAGGCTCGGCCATCAACATGCAGAACCTCAAACGTGGGAGCTTCCTGCGCAAGGCAATCATGGCCCCTATCAACATGCAGCTTGCGGTGGGTGACCTTTCCCAAATTGAGCCGCGTGTGCTGGCGTGGCTGGCTGACTACGAGGAGCTATTGAACATCTTCCGCTCAGGCGGTGATCCGTACGCACAGTTCGGTGCGCAGATGTTTGGCATCCCGGGCATGACCAAGGACAGCCACCCCATCGAGCGACAGTCTGCCAAGTCCGCCCTGCTGGGCGCTGGCTACGGGCTAGGGTGGGCATCGTTCGCACAGCAGCTTCTGGTGGGGTTCCTCGGGGCACCACCGCTGCGCTACACAAAGGCCGACGCCAAGAAGCTGGGGGTCACGGGCGACGCTATCCAAGCGTTCGTTGCCAACGAGGACTATGTCAAGCGGATGGAGGAGATACCCCACATCTGTACGACGGAGGAGCTTCTTGTGCACTGCATCACAGCCAAGGCCATCATCGACAAATACCGCGCTGCAGCATGGCCTGTGAAGACCTTCTGGGGGATGATGGAGGAGATGCTGGTGCGCTGCCTTGCCGGGGGCGAGGAGATGGTGTATAAATGTCTCACCTTCAGGAAGGAGGAGATCGTACTGCCCAACGGCATGCGAATCCTGTATCCCAATCTGCGTCAAGAGAAGGATGAGAAGGGTGCGAAGCGGTGGGTGTATGGGCCGGAGGCCACGCCCCTGTATGGTGGGAAGATAACGAACAACGTGGTGCAGGGCACTGCGCGTATCGTGATGACAGATGGCATGCTGCGAGTATCAAAAAGGTACTTCGTGGCCGGCACTGTTCACGACGAGCAGATTGCTGTGGTGCCTGAGGATGGGGCGAAGGAGGCGTTTGCTTGGATGCTGGAGCAGATGACCGCTGAGCCGAGCTACATGCCGGGGATACCTCTGGCCGCTGACGGTGGCGTTCACCGCCGATATGGACTAGCGAAGAACTGATGAAAGAAACAGAACTGATTGACTACGCCACGCCGCTCATGAACATCGAGCGCTTGGCCAAAGAGGCGCATGACATGTGCCTGCACGCAACGCTAGCAGAGGCAGAGGAGAAAGCGCTAGAGCTGGTCGCCGAGGCCCGGATACTAGTGCAGACCCTCCGCCTCATGCAGAACAAATAAACACAGGAGAAGTAGATGGACGACAGGATTGCGTTGCAGTTTGAGCAGTTTCACAACGAGCACCCTTGGGTGTATCGTCGGCTCAAGGACTTGGCGCTTGCCATCAGGCAGACAGGGCGCGACCACTACGGGATGAAGGCGCTCTTCGAGGTGCTGCGCTTTGAGCACGCACTGGAGAGCAACAAGGCCGATGGCCTGAAGCTGAACAACAACTACACAGCGCTGTACGCACGCAAGCTCGGGCAAGAGGTTCCGCAGCTTGAACACTTCTTCCAATACCGTGAGCGCAAGGCTCGGCGTGTAGCGGGACAAGTGATCTATGCTGGAGACTCGTTTGCTCCGCGTGTGGATGCGTGGGACAACCGTATTTAAGGAGAAGCAAATGGAACTGCCTAAGAAAGTAAAAGTCGGCGACCGCTGGTATTCAGTGGAGATCGTCGAGACCATGCAGCGCAAGGCGCAGATGGGCTATGTGTACTACGGAGTCGGAACGATTGCGGTTGCTACCAAGAGCAACGTGACCAACAAGCCGTACTCCGACGAGGAGGTAAGCGACACCTTCTGGCACGAGCTGACGCACGCAATCCTCTACGACATGGGCAGCTCGTTGCACAGCAACGAGAAGTTCGTGACCCGTTTCGCCAACCGCCTAGCCAAGGCAATCAACACGGCAAAATTCAAATGATGAAGATCGATGGCCACGACAACGCTGTCGTCGGTGTCTCCTTTACTTGGCACAACCAACGCCAAGTCCAACTGCTTGTGTATGACGCGGAGATCATCCGTGAGAACCTAGTGCAGCAAGGCATGACTCCCGAGGAAGCGCGGGAGTACATTGAGTACAACATTGAAGGCGCGTATGTAGGCGAGGGCACTCCCATCATCGTTTGGCCTGATGACGAATGGATGGACGCATGAAGAAGCCAGCATGGTCACACAGCTCCCTCAAAGACTACGAGGGCTGCGCCCGCAGATACCACGAGGTCAAGGTCTTGAAGAAGTACCCCTTCCAAGAGACAGAGGCGACGCGCTACGGCAATCAGGTACACGAGTCATTGGAACTCTACATAAAAGAAAACAAACCAATCCCGCCTGAGCATGCGCAGTTCAAGGATGTTGCTGATGCCATGCTGGCCAAGCCCGGGCGCAAGCTTGCTGAGTTCGAGATGGCGCTGACGGTTGACCTCAAGCCTACCGAGTGGAAGTCCCCCGACGTGTGGGTGCGCGGCATCGCCGACATCTTGATCGTGGACGACGACAACCTGACCGCATGGGTGGGCGACTGGAAGACGGGCAACAACAAGTATCCCGACCGCGACCAGCTAGTGCTGATGTCCCTCATGGTGTTCGAGCACTTCCCTCATATCCGCAAAGTGCACAGCGCTCTCCTCTTCATCGTGAAGAACGACATGGTCAAGCTGTCGATGACGCGTGATCAGAAGGACGCCTTCTGGTGGAAGTACCGTGAGCGCACTGCGCGACTCGAAGCATCTTTTTCCAACGACGTGTGGAACCCCACACAAACCCCGCTGTGCGGCTGGTGCCAAGTCACTGGCTGCGAGTTCAACCCGAAACACTGAGGAGTTAGTCATGTCCCAACTCGCTAGCAAACGCAACTACAAACAAGAGTACGCCGACTTTCACGGCAAGCCTGAGCAGATCAAGAAGCGCGCTGAACGCGTAAAGGCCCGCCGCATCATGGAGAAAGAAGGTGCCGCGCACAAAGGCGATGGTAAAGATGTCGATCACATCAAGCCCCTCAAGACGGGCGGCACATCGGCTCGGAGCAACCTGCGAATGCGCAGTGTGGCCAAGAACCGAGACAGCTCAAAATAAAAACAGGAGAAGCAGGTGCAGATCATTGAGAACAAGGCGCTGCTGTTCAAGACGCGCAACCCACACAAGTACAGCATCATCCCCAAGCACAAGGTGATGCCCGTCGATGGTGGCTACCAAGTCGCCGTCTACTGGGGGCTGGACGAGGTGCGGGTGCTGCGCAATCTGGGCGTGAAGAATGTGCCCTCGCCCATCACCCAACGCTACGACTGGCCCGGGCGCTACAAGCCGATGCAGCACCAGATCGACACGGCTGCATTCCTCACCATGCACCGCAGGGCGTTTGTGTTCTCGGAGCCCGGTACCGGCAAGACGCTCTCGGCTCTGTGGGCAGCCGACTACCTGATGAAGCTTGGCAAGGTGCGGCGTGTGCTCATCCTGTGCCCCCTGTCGATCATGCACAGCGCGTGGATGGGGGATATCAACAACAGCGTGATCCACCGCAGCGCCATCATCGCCCACCATCCGAAAGCAGCGCGGCGCATCGAGATGATCCAGCAGGACTACGAGATCGTCATCACCAACTACGAGGGGCTGGGCCTGATTGCGCAAGAGGTGATCAACGATGGCAGGTTCGATCTAGTCATTGTCGATGAGGCCAACGCGTACAAGACCAACACTACCCGCCGATGGAAGGCGCTCAACTCCATCCTGACCCCCAACACCTACCTGTGGATGATGACCGGCACCCCGGCATCGCAGTCTCCCACGGATGCGTACGGCCTCGCCAAGCTGGTCAATCCGGAGGGCGTGCCCAAGTTCTTCACGGCGTGGCGCGACAAGGTGATGAACAAACTCACCATGTACAAGTGGGTGCCCAAGCCCACCGCCAAGGACGACGTGTTCGATGCGCTGCAGCCTGCGATTCGCTTCACCAAGGCTGAGTGTCTGGACTTGCCACCCGTGGTCACCATGACCCGGGAGGTGGAGATGACGCCCCAACAGACCAAGTACTACAACACGCTCAAGACCCAGATGCTGGTGCAGGCGGCAGGGGAGACCATCTCGGCGGTCAATGCCGCCGCTGCGATGAACAAGCTCCTCCAAATTTCTTGCGGTGCAGCATACACAGACGACCGAGAGGTGGTGGAATTCGATTCCGCGCCCCGCCTGTCGGTACTGGAGGAAGTGCTGGAGGAGACCGACCGCAAGGTCATCATCTTCGCCCTGTTCCTGAGCACCATCGACACCATCAGCAGCTACCTCACCAAGAAGGGCATCGCCAACGAGCAGATTCACGGCGGGGTGTCAGCGTCCAAGCGAGCGCAGATCATCCACAGGTTCCAGAACGAGCCGACGCCGCGTGTGCTGGTGATGCAGCCTGCGGCTTCTGCCCACGGGATTACCCTGACTGCTGCCGACACGGTGGTGTTCTACGGCCCGCTGATGAGCGTCGAGCAATACATCCAGTGCTGCGCCCGCGCCGACCGCAAGGGACAGAACAGCGACAAGGTGACCGTGGTGCATATCCAGTCGAGCCCTGTTGAGAAACGAATGTTCAAAGCCCTCAGCCAAAAGGTTGATGACAACGGCCTGCTGACCGAGATGTTCAACAACGTGATCAGTGAATAAAGGAGTTGCACGACGATTGAAACCATGTACACTGTCCAACCCTAGACAAACAACACGGAGAAGCAAATGACCGAGACAGAGAGCGAAACGATCCCACTGGATCGGCTCGCAAAGATTTACCGCAAGATTCGCGCAGAGATCACGACGCTCACCCAAGAGTACGACAGCAAGATCGAGACTCTGAAGGCGCAGCAGGACGAGATCAAGAACGCCATGAAGGACATGATGAAGGCGATGGGCGTCACATCAGTCCGCACGGAGCAGGGCACTGTGGTGCTCTCCGTCAGCACCCGCTACAGCACGCAAGACTGGGACTCCTTCAAGAAGTTCGTGGTCGAGCATGACGCGGTTGACCTGCTGGAGAAGCGCATCGCGCAGGGCAACATGAACCAATTTCTCGAAGAGAATCCGGGGCTCGTGCCGCCCGGGCTGAACTCCTCCTCGGAGTACAGCATTTCGGTACGCAAACCAACCAAGTAAAGCAACCATGAGCAATATCACTCTTTTCAATTCCGCAAAAGCACCCGCGTTCGTAGCCAACGCTGAACTGTCTGAAACCACGCTGGCTCTGGCTGGCGGTCAAGCCTCTGGCCCCGGCGTCAAGCGCGTCTCCATCAAAGGTGGCGTGTTCCGTCTGGTCTCTGGCGGCAAGGAGATCGCTAACATCGAAGACCGTCACCTCGATGTGATCGTCGTCAAGGCTGCCCCCAAGGTCAGCCGCATCTTCTACGCAGGTAAGTACGACAAGGACGCAGCCGCTGTGGCCCCGGATTGCTGGAGCAACGACGGTGAGACTCCCGACAAGTCCATCAAGAGCCCGCAGGCATCGACCTGCGCCAAGTGCCCCCAGAACATCGCAGGCTCTGGCAACGGTAACTCCCGCGCTTGCCGCTACCAACAGCGTCTGGCTTTGGTGCTGGCCAACAATCCCAGCGGTGATGTGCTGCAGCTCACGCTGCCTGCTACGTCCATCTTCGGCAAGGGTGAGGGCGACAAGCTGCCGCTGCAAGCATACGCACGGTGGGCGGGTTCGCAGACTCCTCCGGTCAACCTCGACATGGTGGTGACCCGCATGAAGTTCGACACGACTGCTGAGTCCCCCAAGCTGACCTTCGCTCCCCAGCGCTGGCTGACGGAAGACGAGTACGAGACCGTGCAGGACAAGTCGCAGAGCGTTGAGGCTCAGCGCGCCGTGATGATGACCCCTGCTGGCGCAGATGGCGTGACCAAAACCGCGCCGATGCTGCTGGAGGGCAAGCGCCCGGATGCGAAGGCTGAGGCGGAAGAAGAGGAAGCGCCCAAGCCCAAGAAGAAGGCTGCCCCTGCGGTGAGCGAGGACGAGGAGCCCGAGGTTCGCAAGGCCGCACCCAAAGCCGAGGCTGTGCCTGCCAAGAAGGGCAAGCTGGCTGACATCGTCGCTGACTGGGACGACGAGTAAGAAGTTTCGGGAGGTAGCAAGAGCGGTCGCTATGCGTGTGCCGGGGTTCGGATAACGCCTCGTTAGACATAAACACACATGCATACGATAGCGTTTCCTCTGGTCTGTCACCACGCTACCTCCCGCCCTAACACCATGCCCTACTCACAAAAAATTATTGATGCGGTTGCGAAGACGCCTAAGTCGCTGGGTAACCAGCTCGGGCGCTGGGCGGTCTATCACGACTTCCCCGTCACCAAAATCGCCAAAGCTCTGGGAGTGACACGGCAGACGGTCTACAACTGGTTCACGGGCACTGAGGTGTTCGTGGGCTACCGAGACCGCGCCGAGTTCCTCTTGGAAATCCTCAGAACATCAAGCAACGCCGACGAGGCGTGGAGAAGAATATGCCGGGAATACAACCTCACAACCTGAGCGATGAAGAACTCCTGCAGCACATCTACATGATGGGCTACGACAAGGTTCCCGAAAACTGGGTGCGTGAACTGGCCGAACGCCTCATGCACATGCTGGACGAACACAAGTAACCTCACCGGGAATCTGAATGACACCGCAGGAGTTCTTCGCGGTGGTTTTGCCGCCTCCCGGTCACGGGGTTTACTGCGCAGCAGAACTGACCACAAAACGAAAAGAGCACAAGTTCGAGGAGACGCACGATGCATTACAAACGAAGGTAGACGAGTGGGTCGAGGCCAAGTACAACACCTACTTCGCGCTGGCGACGTTCGAGGAAGCGGGCAGCCGCGAGGCTACCAACGCACGGCACATCAAGTCGCTGTTCGTGGACATCGACTGCAACGAGGATGGCCCCAAGACCTACGGCACCAAGGAAGCCGGCATGGAGGCGTTCGACGCTTTCATGCAAAAGACGGGGCTGCACGAGCTAGGCCAGCCCTACATCATCGACTCGGGCGGCGGGTACCACATCTACTGGCCCCTGACCGAGACGCAGGACATCACCTCGTGGAAGCCGGTGGCCGAGAACTTCAAGCGCCTGTGCAAGCAGGAAGGGCTGAAGATCGACATGACCGTGACGGCAGATGCTGCCCGGGTTCTGCGCTGGCCTGACACGCTTAACTTCAAGGCTGCATACCCTGAGCCGCGCCCCGTGCGGATACTGCAAGAAGGCGTGCTGTTCGACTTCGACATCCTTGCCTCGGCCATCATCGGCCAGCTTGGGCTGGGCGGCACTCCCCCAGTCACAGCGCCCAGCAACGTGGTGTCCCTGCCCGGCACCCGCCCCTCCCTTGCCCCGTCCGCGACCAGTGTCAAGCTCTTTGAGAACAGCATCACGCGGTTCAAAAACATCGTCAAGGCTACGCAGGCTGGCTCTGGCTGCGGCCAGCTTGAGCACTTCATCGAGAACGCAGAAGACGACGGCATGGAGCCGCTGTGGCGTGGCTGGCTGAGCATCGCGCAGAAGTGCGAGGACAACGAGAAGGCCACCGTGTGGCTGAGCAAGCTGCACCCGTACGACACCGAGCGCATGAACCAGAAGCTGCGCGAGATCAAGGGCCCCTACCCCTGCATCAAGTTCGACTCTGAGAACCCCGGCATCTGCGCCAAGTGCCCGAATTGGGGCAAGATCACCAACCCTCTGGCCTTGGGGCGCGAGGCGAGCATCAACACGGAAGAGAAAGAGATTCTGGCGAAGTTCGAGGATGTCAGCGAAGTGGCTGAGCCAGTACCGGTTAAGCGCCCGGTACCGCCCAAAGGCTATGCCTACGGAGAAAAGGGCGGCGTGTTCCAAGAACGCGAGATTGAAATGGCCGACGGCACCAAGGCCAAGAAGCACGTCATGCTGCTGGCCTACGACCTGTTCGTGGTGGACATCCTCAACGCCCATGGCGACCACACTGTGCATATGCTGGCGCTGCGTCCCGAGGGCCCGGTGGATGTGATGGTGCCGAGCAAGGCGATGGTGTCCAAGGATGAGACGACCAAAGCGCTGGCCCAGCAGAACGTCATGGCAAGCTTCGGCGCAGGCAACGACAAGAACCTGTTCGACTACGTCCGCGCCTGCGTCGAGCAGGCTGGCCTTGAGAAGCGTGCGCTGACAGTCCCCGACCACTACGGCTGGCAGCAGGACAAGAACTACGTGTTTGCTGGCCGCATCTTCAGTAAGGGTAAACCCCCAGTCAAGGTGCCGATGCCCGGGCTGGAGAACATCGTGTCCTTCACGGAACCCAAGGGGACGCTGGAGGGCTGGCGTGCTGTGGTCAGCATGCTGATCGAGAAGAAGATGTACAAGCACCTATCCATCATGCTGCTGGGCGCTGGCGCTCCCCTCATGCGCTACACAGGGCTGGCAGGCATGACGGTTCACTGTGCCTCTACTGAGTCCGGCACAGGCAAGTCGCTGGCGCTGGAGTTGGCGGCCTCGGTCTGGGGTCACCCGGTGCGCTACCGCACGGGCAAGTCCACGTCTCCTGTTGCGATGCAGCAGCGGCTGGGTATGCTGCACTGCCATCCCCTGATCTCTGATGAGATCACCAACAACAACCGGAAGGACTTTGAGTGGTTCCCCGGCTTCCTGCTGGACATGTCGGAAGGTAAGGGCAAGGAGCGCATGGAGTCCGGCGCTAACAAGGAGCGTCTGAACCTTTCGACGTGGTTCACCATCGCGATGCTGTCTTCCAACACGCACGGCGTGGACTGGCTGACTGGCGTGCGCAAGCACTCATCCGAGGGTGAGCTGCGCCGGTTGCTGGAGTACATCATCGAGGACCAGCTCTCTTGGACCCCGGCTGAGGTGGAGATCATCAAGAGCTTGCACCAGAACTACGGCGTGGTCGGCTTCAAGATGGCTGAGTACATGGTGGACAACGAGCACACGTTGTCGGAACTGACCAACGATTCCGTGCAGCGGATGTATCAGGTGTGTAACGCCACCAACGACGAGCGCTTCTGGATGGCTGGTATCGGCTGCGCTGTGGCTGCGGGCGCTCTGTGGAGCCAGAAGTATCTGGGCATCATCGATCTGCCGCTCAAGCAGATCATCGGGGCGTACAAGGATGTGGTTAACTTCATGCGCAAGTCCATGCGCAGCAACGTCCGGACAGCGGAGAACGTGCTCAACTCGTTCATCAGCGAGAACTTCGGCAAGCTGCTGGTGATCCGTCGCCACTCCCAGAGCAACGCGCTGATGGCAGAGTTCGGTATGGGTCGGGAGGCCGACGAGAGTATCACCCGGTCATCTATCTCTGGGCGAGTGGAGCACAACCTCACGCCGGGCTACTGCGACTTCTTTATCGAGGAGCAGATGATGAAGGCCCACTGCGCCGCGCACAGTTTCGGCTATGCCGCGTTTTGCAAGAAGCTGGCAGAGACCAACAACATCATGGTCGAGTTCCTCAAGAAGGATATGACGGCCAAGACCAAGGCCCCGCCCATGCGTGTGCAAGCGATCAAGGTGCGGCGTCGGTTGGAGGACGTGGGTGAAATACTCCAGAATCCGCCTGCCTTGGAAGCGGCTTGAGAAGGGGCAGGGGTTCTTCGTCCCCTGCCTCGACTTTGAAAAGATGCGCGAGTATGGGCTGACCAAGGCGGTCAGCGAACGCATACTCGACGCTCAAGCCATACCCGGCATCAAGGACGGGGCTGCTGGCGTATGGTTCTTCAGGAAGCCTGTCGTTCCTCGACCTTCCGCACCGCCGCATTGAACTTGTTGGCCAAGTCCTGTCGCACCTTATCGAGCTGATCAAGGCGAGCGCGTTTCTCTTCTGCGTTCAAGTCCTTGCGGTTGCGCACGACATCCTCCTGCGTGCGCAGGCGTCCCAGCAGCATCTCAAAGTTGCGCGCCATGGGTGCCAGCATGATCTCGGTGCGGTGGTTGGCCAAGTACTCTTTGGCGTCTTGCGGCGTACCGTTCTTCTGGATGTCCTTCAGAGACGCGGCGCGTTGCGTGGCTTCCTTGGCAAACGCGTACATGGTGTCCGCATCTGCCCCACCGTACTTCTTCTGGAACACCGTACCAAGTATGGGAGTCTCTGACAGTCGGCGCGCAGGCGCTTCACCCTTGGTCTCCTCACGCATGAAGCTAGAAGCCACGGACATGAGCGCCAGCGGTGCGGTACCGAAGTAGCCACGGGCAATGTGCTCGATTTGCACCGGAGACAGCGGCAACACCTTTGCCAGCATCTTGGCAGCTTCCGTAGTGGAGGCGTTGAAGCGCTCCTCCGGGCTGCGGTTCTGCATGGAGATCGACTCGATGTTTTGACCAGAGAAGAAGTTCTTGTTCGTCCACACCTCGAACAGCGGCTTGACCGCTTGCGGCACAACCGAGCTATACCCCGGAATAGACGAGAGAAAAATGTCTCGCAGCGCTTTGAGCTGCTGCTTGCTGTTTGTCTCCGCCTTCATAGCATCGGCAAGCGCCACGGCGGCGGTAAAGAACCAGCCAGATTCGTACGGCAAGGGAATCTTCACAGGCTCGCTGACGCCCGGCAGATGTACAAAGAAGTTCGTGTACTTGTCCCGGGGCTTGGCGTTCTTGAACGTCTCGTCGTCCTCCATAGCCATGGCGTACACCAGACCGACGCCAAACAACATGACCGCGTTGTTCCAGAACTTGCGCTGGATACGCTGACGCTCCTCGAAAGGCATCTTCCCACGCATCGCTTTGGCCAAGACGTTCAGGCCCTGAATCTGCGCGTTCATGAACGGGTACAAGCGGTTGGCGTACTGCACCGTAGGCGACAGACCGCGCTTGTAGAAGTTCATGGACTCCATGGTCATCAGGTCGGCTTCTACTTCCGACAGACCATTCTTGCGTGCGTTCTCGTACACCAAACCTCGTGTGGCAGCATCGGCACGAATCGCCGCACGGTCCAACAAACCCATCAAACGGTCAATAGCAGAACCGTCTTTGCCGCTGGCAAGCTGCGTAGCAAACGCCGACATGTCATCGGGATCGCCAGTGAAGATGCCGCTTTGGATCAGACCCTTCTCAATCAGGTTCTTAGTCGCCGCGCTACGCCCGGCGCTGCTGCGCAGGAATTCAGCACCCGCCATAACCACGGCACGGAACGGCCCGTAATTCAAACCGCCAGTGAACGACGCTGCCATCGGGTCACGAATAAGCTGGCGGAAGATGTACGGAGGCATCCGGGTCACGCCCTTGCGCAGCCAGTCGCCGGCAATACCGCCAATTTTCAAGAACGCAGGCAATGTCAGGTGTGCGCCTTCAAGGCTCTTGACCACCATCTCGGCAGGAATGCCTTCCATCGTGGTGTTTTTGGTGCTGATGCGCAGCCAACGCTGACCGTCGTCCTTCGGGTCTTTCGGATCAGGCTCTTGCTTAAACCGAATGATGTCTGTCCCTGCCGGCCCGTGCCCACGCTTGATCGGCATAGCGTTCTTGCCGTCTGCACCCTTACCTTCACCAAACTCCTGCATGGCGTAGGCAATTTCTTTGGTGGCGTTGTTGGTCAGCGCCGCCCGGGTGATCAGCATGGTGTTGCGGATCAGCGATTCGTTGAGCGGCAAAATCTTGCTCTCACCGCCTTTGAGTTCAGCCAGATACGGCTGGGTGCGAATGTCACCAATCGTCAGCGTCTTCTCACCACCGAACACCAGCTCCGCCGTGCCATCCGGACGCACACGGTAGTAAGGAACGTAGTCACCATCCTTGAGCCACTGCTTTGCTTCGGCCTTGGAGATCACGCCAGCGTCGGCAAGAAGCTTGATCTGTCCTTCGTTGTAGGCGTTGTACTGGCGGCGCACTTCTTCCAGAGAACTCTTGAGTTCAGGGTCTGCGTTAACCGCTGCCATTGCCGCTGCTAGGTCAGACTCTTTCAGGCCCAGCTCGCCGATGTCCAGCTTGCTCAGCCCTTTGTTGGCCGCCCGCTGAGCGATCATGTAGGTGGACGCCAACGCAAACTTAGCTTGCGTGTTCTTGCCGGGCACGGCCTTGACGGCGTTAAAAATATCTTGTGCGGGGTTCTGGTTGCTAGACCTCAGCCCACGCAAACCTTTGTCATCGGTGTAGAACTCCAGCGGACCGTTGGAGAGCGCCGTGTACACCAGCGGCATGTACTGATCGGCTTTGCGCACGTTATACATGGCCTGCGTGAACAGGTCGTCTTTGCCCAGCTCCTTGGCACCGCGCTTGAGAGCTTCTTGCAAACCCGCACGCATATCCACAGCGTTCATCTCAGCCTTCAGCGCGAGATTGGATTTGTTTCTCTCGATGAAGCCCTCGGGCTGCGCAATGATTCGGTCGGCCAAGTCAGTCAGCGCATTCTCGGACTCGTACTTGGGTTTAGCAACGCGGTACAGCGGGGCGGCCTTGCCAGTCTCGGCAACACGATTGACGCCACCTTGAACCACATGACGGCGAGCATTGGCAACGAGCTGCTGAACTTGCTTGTCCGACACGGACTGCCCGAACACACGGCGAATGAAACTGCGCAGCGCGTCGTAGACCGCACGCAAAACACCCGGACCCTTGGCGTTGGGGTCGCGCTCAGCCATATCGGCCAGCACTTCTTCCGTTGCCGTGTTCTGGTTCAGCGAGGGAGTCTCGCGCATCTTGGCGTCGGCCTTGGCTTTAACGTCGCGGTTGCCGTTGTAGATGCGGTTCATCTCGGCGGCATAGCCAGCGCCAAGCAAGCTGCGAAGGCCAAAGTGTCCGGTCACCTCGTGTGCGATGGTCGTGAAAACATCGGCAGGGTCGAACAGGTTGGAGGCAACGAGATACACCTTGTTGCTGTTGGGATCAAACACGCCGGGGATGCTGCCTTCGACTTTGTCAGCCTTAGCCTGCGCACGGATGTTGTCGGGCAGTTGGCGCTCGTTCTCAACGATCTCAATCTCCGGCACGTTGGCAAAGCTGCCAACAACGGAGTCAACCAGCCCACGGATGGTCTGCGGCTTGAGCGCCGTGCCGGTACGCTTAGAGGTTCGATACAGCGACTTCAATGAATCGACGTTGAGCTTTTCTTCCTTGCCAAGCAACAAGCGCGTCGAGGTCCCTGTCTTTGCCGTCTTCTCTACGCCTTCAAAAGTCTTGGTGACTGTCTGCACCTGCTTCGGGAACATTTCAGCCGTCTTCTCCGTGGCGTCGGGAAGAACCAGTAGCATTCCACCGTTTAACTCCGAGGAGTTGGGCATCAGTTTGTTGACGAACATTTCGTTCGTCGTGTTGATACAACCGTAGCTGATGCGGTTGTCTGTGCCGGTGGGGGACAGGAGCCGACCCAGTCTGTTTTCTTTCGGGTCGCCCACATACACCGCGTGGATGGCAATAACACCTTCGCCGGGCCTGAATGTTTCTGCCAGATCAAAACGATAGCCGCCGGTGTACGAAGAATCACGCGTGTATGCCAACGTGAATTTCCCGGCGGGGGTAATTTTTGCACCGCCTGTCAGCGAGTTGCCGCGCTCTACGTCGCCGACATCCTTGCCCGTAAGCGTAGCGCCCTGAACAATCAGACTGCCATCAGCCTTAAAGTAATGGGATGTGCCGTTGGGCTTGTCCACAATACCAAAGCCTTTGCCGGAAGCCTTAGCGGCAGGAGCCATGTTCTCGTAGACCATCTGCGCCAACGGGCTCATCTGTTCCCGAGCTTCCGCAGGGACTTCCGCCCTGATATCCACTTGCTGCGTGATGGTCTGCTTGTACGTTTGCGGAAGATCAAACGACAGATGTGTGGCAGAGAACTGCGGGTTGAAGATCATCGCCGTGGCGAGGACACCCGAAGCAATCTTGTTGACGATGGCCCTGATGCCTTTGGCAACGGCCCTACCGCCGTTGTTGACCATGTCAACGATGTCAGCACTAAGCTGAGCAAGGAACTTCTTGCTGTTCTTCTTGGCTCCGTACGCCTCTTCCAGCTTGGCCGTCTCTTCAGGCGCTAGCTTGGCGACCTCTGCCTTAACAACCGTAGCGGCTTCAGGGCCGACCACCGTCTCAATAGTGGGCTCGGTGTTGACTTCCTCTTCGAGAGGAACCTCCTCTTCAGCCGTAGCTTCCTCAGCCACAGTTTCTTCCTCAGCCGTAGCTTCTTCAGCCGTAGCTTCTTCAGCCGTAGCTTCCTCAGTCTTTGCCTTAGCGTCTGCTTGCGCAAGGATGCTCTTCTCAAGGTCAGTCAGCTCTTCGCCTCTGGCTAGCTTAGCTCTGGCTTCGATGACCGTCCGCTCTGCTACTGCACGTGCTTGGATTGCGGTTGCTTCTGCGGCAGTCGCCTCGGCAGCGCTGCCTGTGGCCGTACCAAAGACCGTCTTCTTTGCCTTGCGTGCTTTAGCAACTTGCGTACGAGTGAGCGCTTCGCCAGTAGTGGTGGGCGCATCAGCGCGGCTGGCAGCTTCCTTAGCTTCAGCTGCCTCAGCAGCTTTCTTTTTAGCCGCAGCTTCTTTGGCTTTGTTCTCTCGCGCCTCTTTATTAAGCAGCGCCCGGAAGTTATCTCGCTCTTCTTGGATGCTTGCAGCGTACTCGCCGTTGGGACCGATCTTGGCTTCCAAGAATTCCATTTTGTTGTACAAAATAGAAAGCTGCTTAATCTGCGCAGCCATGCCCTTCCACGTTAGCGGCAGCGCATTAAGCTTCTCTGCCATTGCAGCGTAGTCATCCGTCGCGGCTTCAATTTTTGGGGTCAGCGCTTCACGCTCATCGGCAGACTTTGTGTTTCTATACTGCTCTTCAAGTTTGATAACACGCGCCTTGAGCGCATTCAGTCGTTGCAGCCGAGCTTGCTTGGACTTCTCTTGCGCTTTGCGAACCGCCTTTTCCAAGTTGGTAATTGCGCTGCGATACCCACCAAGCGTTTTTGCAGGACTAGTGTCCAGATTGGCAAGTTCAACGGCGTTAAAGCTGGGCGGCCCCATCTCTCGCGAATCCCGTTGCGCCATGTCCAATGCCGGCACTACCTGACTGTTTGCAACTTCAGAAAACTTGGCTTCCAACCGACGCTGCTCTTCTTTGCGAGCATCGGTACGCGCTTGTTCCGCCTTCGCCTTCTCCACAGCCGCTTGCTCGCGGCGTTTGTTGCCGGCCTCAACGATTGCGTCTAGACGTTGCTTGGCTTCTGCCTTTTGAACCGGTGCCAGTTCTGCGATAGCTGCAGCTAAATCTTTCTGGGCGTTCTCAATGACCGAGTCAGGGAACATCAGCACCGTCGCTGCCTCACCGCGAGAGGCAAGCATTTCGGCCAACCGGTTCTGTGCAGCTAGCGCTCGTAGCATGGTCTCGGCACGCTCAGCGCCGGACATCATCTTAGTCATGCTGGCCTGCGCAGCTTCAAGCTGCTGCAGAACCTGCGACAACTCTTTGCGCAGCTTTTCGGTTGCCGCCACGGCAGGTGCAACTTTGTTCTTTGCACGCATGCCGGGCATCATCTTGCTGCCCAGAATTTCTTCCAAGCGCTGCTTGTGCTCGGTGAGGGCCTGAATCTGACCCAACAACTCCATACGCCCCACCACCGCCTTGGTGATTGCGGCATTGAGACTGCTCTGCTTCTTTTGCGCAGCCAAGATCGCGTCGCGGTTTTTGGTCAGTTCTTTAAGTGTGTTGCGCTCAAGGCGCAGTTTGGTAAGTCTTTCAATTTGCGCGGCAAGTTCTGCAACACGCGCTTGCAGTCCGGGAAGTGCGTCCAGCTTGTCAAGCGCCCCTTTAGCTTGAATGACCGCCCCACGCATGGCGTTGGCTTCGCTGCTGCGCAAGAACGCTGCAAACTCTTCGGGGGTACTAAACGCGGTACCGAGCTTGGCTTCTTCCTCTTCAAACAGAGGACGCTGTGCGGCATCGATGGGGCCAGTACCGGCAGCCTCCTCGGCAGCGCGAAGCAAAGGCTCCAACTCACCTCGAAGCGACAGTGGGGTAGCGGGTTCAGCACTGCCAAGCGTTAGCGTACGACCTGTGTCGGCTTTGCCGCGCTTGGTACGAGGGACTTCTCCGGTTGCAGTAGCAACACGCTCACCTTCAGGCTGGGCAACAACGTCACGATAAGCGTAGCCAGCAGCTTGCGCAGGGGTCTTACCCTCATCGATGTACCGGTTGTACGCTTTGACACGCTTGCGTTGCAGATCAGTCAGCGTCTTGGGGTCTGCGGACGCGTTGTTCTGAATGTCACGCAGGTCCGCCATAGTAGGCGCTGCTACCTCAGCCCGGGTTCCCTGCACGGGGAAGCCTTGATACCTAGCCGGGCGTTCGCCCTTGACCTCAGGTCCAACAATACCTTCTTCTCCACGCTCAATACGCTCAAGCTGACGGTCTAGTAGTGAGAGAACCTCAGGGCTAGCGGTGGGGGCGATGTCTTCTGCGCGGCGCAGGAAGTCATACGCGTCTTGATCCAAGTCTGCTTCCGCCAAAACACGCGCAAGGCGCTCTTGGATGTTCTTGGTATCTGATGCCCGTGCGGGTTCGCCGCGTTGATTGAACAGACGGAACTCGCCCTTGACGCGAGTTGCGGGAGCCCGTTCGGATTCAGCCTCCGGGGCTTTCTCTTCTTCAGCCGTATAGATGGGCTGACCTTCAGCGCCAATTGGCAAACCCTGCAGGTCTTGCGCAGTACGACCCATGACGGACGATCCTGCTCGCGTAGTAGCCTGTGCAGGGGTTTCTATCGGCAGTCGGTTAATCAGGTTCGCAACACCAACGGCAGGCCGCCCAGCAATCCGTTGCAGGGCTTCAACTTCGGGCGTAACCTTTTTCAGCCGAGCAGCTTCAGCAGCGGCAGCGGCAGCGGCCTCGGCACGACTCTGGGCCTCAGCTTGTTCTCGCTGCGCTTGCTCAGCTCGGGCCGCAACAACACCGGGCTGCGTCTGCATAGCAGCCAAAAGATTTTCACCGGGCTTCTGACCCAGCAGCATCTGCTGCATGCGCGCCGGCGCAGTCTCACTTTCACGAGCAGCATCGGCTTCAAGAATGGCTCGCTGTCGCTGAGCTTCTTCTAAAGCAGCTTGTTCTTCCGCCTCGACCGTACCCAAGCGCTGCTGGGCGGCACTTCTAGCAGCGGTGCCCAACCTCGTGTTCTGTTTTTCTAGGGCCTTAAGCTGCAATGCCAGTGCGCCTAAGAAAGCGTTGGCTTGTTTGCGCGTCATGCCCGGCAACGCGGTGCCCGTCCGGACCATCTGATACGCCATGGCCGGGTCCGTCATTACATACGCGACGTAGTCCTGAATTTCAGGCGTAGCGATAGACTGCGCGTCGGCCAACGCTTTAATTCTTTGAGCAAACGCAACAACAGGCGATGTGGGAGTTGCTGTAGCAAACGGATCACCCTCGACAGGCTTAGCTTCTGCCGGAGTAATACCCGGAGCAGCCGCCGCTCGCTCTGCAAAAAATTCTTCCGGCGATAACCCTGCAAGCCGCGCTTCTTCAGCGACAACCCGCGCATTCGCATCCAGCTGGGCTAGCAGCGGCTTGACTCGGTTACTCTCCTTGGCAGCTTCCGTCAGCTTGGGCGCAAGTTCCTTGAGCTGCGCGTTGATGACGACGTTGGCTTGCTTCTGCTCTTCCGTCAGTGTCTCCCCTTTGGGGGCCCTGACGATCTGCGCTTGAAGATCGCGCTTTTGTTTCTCCAGCGCAGCGCTCTCCGCAACAACTTGACGCATGTACTCCGGCGTTTGTTTGCGCGCTTCCTCTTCGGCGTCCGCTGCTGCTTTGGCTTGGGCTGCCGCAGCCTTAGCTGCTGCCTTGTCTTGGGCGTCAGCTTCTTCTGCCTGTTTGCGCGCACCGCTACGTTCAAGATACCGACCAGCAGGAGCCAGTGTGCCGCCCAACACCGCACCGCCAATGAAGCTCTCAATGTATTCTTTGCGGGCCTCAGGGTCGGTAATACTCAGACCCGCTTGCAGGCGTTCAAGCGACTGCTGCACAACCTCAGTAAAACCTTCACGGCCCATGGCCATTCCAGTCTTGGCGGTGTAGTCGGCAATCGTTTTGCTTAGTGTCTGGCTAGCGATGGCCTTGGCTTGTTCAGTTGTTAGCTTGGAGCCAACAGAGCTGAATAGCTTGCCGACACCGGGAAGCAACGCCATAGCGGCGGTGTCAACCAAAGCTTGAGGAACGGCTGCAGCGACGGCTTTGCCAAGGCTGGCTTCTTCCAAAGACTTGCCCGTGCCCATTTGAGCGGCAAGGTTGGAGCCCGTAAACTGCCCAGCAGACACAGCGCCCGCGCCCAACAAACCTAAGCCTGCAGCAACTGGAGCGGATACCGGAGCAGTTAGAGCCGCAAGACCTGCCGTTGCAGGCAAGGCCATGTATGGAAGAGAGCCGCCAAGGGTTTCTCTAAACTTCAGAAGGGGGTCTTCAGTCCAACCCTTTTCAGTAGGCGTGAAACGCGCCGCAGCTTTGGCTTGTGCGGCTTCGTATTCTTTCTGAGCCTCAGCTTCGCTCTTGATGCCCGTCTTGCCCTTGAGCAGCTCAAACTCTCCGCCAAGCCGGGTAAAACCAGCAGAAGCAGCCGCCTTGAGACCTGTAGTGTCCTGCCTAGGCTTTTCTTCCTGCAGCTTGAAAGCTTCGGGGTAGAAGCGAGCTGCCACCCTCAGCGCCTGTTCGGGGGTTTCCCCCTCTTTCATGGGGAACAACGAACCGTTCGGCAGCCTGATATTTTGAGCCATACGCCACACCAAATTTTTAAGCCGGGGCGCTACTCCCGGCAAAGCGCATTGAAATTACGTACCCGGCGGTCGGGCAAGTTGCGTTCCCGGTGCCGCTGGTGCAGCAGGATTATTGCGCGGTTCAACAGGAATTTCAAACTGTCCCACAAACTGCTGATAGGACAGGATGTCCACCCCCGGGTTTCTCTGCGCACCGGACAGATAGGTTGCATATAGCGTCCGCATATCCGTCTTACCAGTCTCGGCTTCTTTTATTTTCCGCAAACCGTCAAGAAGCTGTTCGGGCGTATTGCCGCCGCCCAGCGCGGCGGCCATTTGCAAAGTGGCGTTGGGAGCGCCGGCAGCAGTACGAGCTGCTGCAAGCCGGCCTGCAATATCCGCCGTGTTGCGTTTGGTTGCTTCGCCTTCCCTGAATTGAGTAAGCCCAACTTCCGCCAACGTGGTGAACATGGTGTCTGCACGCTTGTTGCTGACCTCAAACATCTTGGACAGCGCTTCAACGCCACGGCTCTTACCAGCCACCTTGGCAGCACTAATCTCAGCCTCAACTTCGCGAATTTCTTTAGCGCTCATCTCCGCCCGGTTAAGCTTCAGCTCTTCCAAACGATCCCGAGCTTCATCCAGCTTATCCTGAGCAGAACGCAGCTTATCCAGACCGGCAGCATACTGTTCTGTGCCAACACGCGCACCTTTACCAAGCGCTGTGGCGAGGCTGCCCGGCGTGGACATCATGGCCAGACCAGCGTTAAGAAATGCCAACCCCGTGTTCTCTTCACGTTGCTTACCGAGGTCCGCTTCCCGCTTGGTAAAGCGCTCTTCGCGACCTTTGAATGCATCTGCAAACTTGGCTTGATCACGTTCAATGGCAGCCTTCTTAGCAACTTTGGCGGCAACTTCTTCCTTAGTCAACGCTTCTCGCGCCTTGCGGAGGTCCTCCGGCTCTTCAACATTGATTTCTTTGCCAAGCTTGTCCCGCAAAGCCTGCAAACCTTTGGGCGTCATATCAAAGCCAGCAGCCGTTGGAGCACTAGGGGCGGCAGCGGGAGCAGGGGCAGGCGCAGCACGAGGGGCCGCAGCACGAGGGGCTGGAGCGGCGGTAGTAGCGGCAGCAGGTGCGGTGGGAGGGGGAGCAGCAGGCGCAGGAGCAGGGGCGGGCGCAGAGGCGGCGGGAGCAGGAGCAGGAGCCCGCTGACCAACTTCTGTTCGAGGTGCCGCAGGGTTTGCCAGCGCAGCCGCTTGACGGACAGCTTCATGGTCAGACGGTGTTCCAGCACCTCTAAGAATACGCAGCTGCGCTTCTGCCGCACGACGTTGTATAACAGCACGCTCCGTACTTTGCACCAATGCATCAAACTGCCGTCGCAACCATGGAGATTGGTTTTCGGGCGCGCCTGTCTGCGGCATAAACGGCCTAGGCGATTGAGTCATGCCGGGAATTGCAAACTCCGTGCCCGCACTGGGCGGCGCGCCACCAACCTGATACCGCTCAACTTCCCCACCATCGCCAAACGCAATGATGCCGCCATCGGCGAAGTTCATGTCGCCGGCAGGCAAACGTGCAATACCCTGATCTTCAGGCAGCTCTTGGGGTGCCATCTCGGCCACGGCTTGATCAGCCACCTTGGGCGGTTCGGGCATACCCTGCGGTGCCTGCGCAGCACCACGCATTTGCTTGCGGCGGTTGGACTCGGACACAGCCAGCGCCATGATGTACGGGTCGTCCTTGTGCAACGAAGCGTACTTCTGCAACGCCGCATCTGGCATCTTTGCCAGCGTGGAAGTGATTGCGTTGACGTTCAGCATGGCGTCCTCAAATTTTGGTCATAGCCAACTCGGCAAGGCCGGCGGCTTTCTTCTTGCTTTTGGGTTTAGCGGTTACCTCGCCGCCTTCGGCAAACATGCCCAGCCTACTTGCTCCGTACGCAGCAGTGCCAAGGCCAGCGAGCTGCGATCCGATAGAGGGGTTAGCGCCGTAGAGCGAGTTGGTCATGCCCATCGGGGTACCGCGCAGGATGTTCGACAGAAATTCAACTTGCTGGTATGGGTACTGCCGCTCTGCCAAAAAGTTCTGGTAGTTTGTGTCCAGCGCTTTTTGAATTTGCCCTTGTTGCTGCGTACCAAACTGCGCCTGCTGCTGACCCACAGCCATCTGCTGGTTGATACCCTGACGGAACTGATCCGCAGCGCGGTCATACGCTGCCTGAGAGCCACGGGCCTGAATGTCCTGCATCTGAGAGCGGAGGCCCCGCTCACGCTCCGCACGCTGAATACCTTCACGATAGCCGCCAAACGCACCTGCTTGGGTAGCCTGCGCTTGTTGTTGCTGACCTAGCATCTGGGAGGTGCGAGCAGCCTCCATTTTCTCCCGGTCAATGACGTTCTGCTGGTACGGCGACATGTACTGGCCGATGTCCTGCGCAAATCCTTGGGGGCCAGCATCCATGTTGTACGCGGCACCGTACGCTTGCTGTTGCAAGGGGGTGAACTGCGCCGTGCGCTCTCCAGCATAACGCTGATACGGCTGAAACCCGGAAATCTTGCCGCTGGTGGGGTCTGTTCGGAAAACCGTACTCTCTGCGGCACCAAGCACGTTCTTTGCCGTACCTTTTGCCCAGTCGGGAAGATCAGCAATCTGCGTTGAAGTCTGAGAACCGCCGCCGCTGTCATAGACGCGCCGGGTGCTGGTGAGGCGACCGCCTTCGCCATAGCCGCAATGTTTGCTCGGAATAATCATTTGGTCACCTCAAAAAACTTTTGGTAGGTCACGCTTTGCACTTCGTAGCCATGGCTCTGCGCAGACTTTTTCCAGCCGGGACGGCCCACAAACTCAATACCAGCAGCCCCGGCTTGCGTTGCCAGATTGTCCAGCAACGCGTACATCTCGTCTTCCACAAACTCCATGTGGTGCGGCTCCCCTGCACAGTACTGAACAGTCAGCATCTTGCACTGAGGATACGCCTTGACCTCACAGATCACATGCCCGTACACCGAGTCATCATTGTGCACCGCAAGCAAGAGCATCTGGCCGTTGATCAGGAACCGGACGATGTCCTCAGGAGTAGCGCGCCCGCGAGACCATTTTGCCGACTCTTCAAGATATGGCCTGAGCGCCGACACGACGCCCAGTAATTGGCTCATCGGGACGACGCTGATTTTCATGCCGGCAGTAGCTTGCTAGCGCGAGAGTTAACGGCGACCTTACCTTTACCGACAGACTTCTTACGGGCACGCTGAATACGATCCATCATGGCGTAGAGTTGCCGAGCGCCAGCTTCTGTAGAGCCGTTACCCAACTCAGACACGATGCGGGCCGGCACTACGAACTCACCATCAGCCAACCGGGCGGGGCGCTTGTTGGCAATAGACGCAGGGATGGAGTCACTCACACCATCACCGGGGCCACGCAGAAGCCTGCCGCCGTCGGAGTAGTCGCCAAGGTTGTAGCCGCCTTGGGCAAAGGCGAGGGAGGAGAGACCGCCGCGAGCTAGACCGTCGCCTTCGGCGGCGGCGGCAGCGTCAGCAGCGGCGCTAACATCAGCATCAGTAATGCCAGCAACAGCGTCGCCAATTGAAGGGCCTATAGAACCAATGTCCACGCCGGGCTGGCCTGCCGCTGCAATTGCAGCGCCCATGGCTGCATCATCGTTGTCCGCGCCATTGTATTGCGCCTCAATGGCGTTAGCCATCGCGGCTTCAATATCTGGGATTGTCAGTGGGTTACCAAAGTGGTCGTACTGCTGCATGTAATCATTTAGCATTTTCCCACTAACAATATCTTTTTGCTGCTGAACATACCCCGGAACAAAATAATTTTGAATAGCTCCAAGGGCGGTGCGGCCAAAAGCATCTTGCAAAAAGCCTGAAGCCTTTTGCAGTCCCGAATTCATGGAATAGAACTGAGCTTGCTCCAGAGGCGTTAGGTTCCCCCAAGCGTTTGGATTCTGCGGGTTGTTGGGATCGTCAAACGCCATGCTTCCGGGGTCAGAGTAATTGACATCACGGCGTGCAGCCAAAGGATTGGTGACGGTCAGAGGGGCAGTATCAGCTTGAGTCGCAGCGGGGGCAGCAACAGGTGCGGCATAGGCTGCGGAAGGAGATGGGGCAAGGCCCATCAAGTAACGGTAGTACTCATCCGACTGGCCCGTCATGCCGGTGCTGCCACCTTCAGCCATTTGCCGCAGGCGCGGGTTGAAATAGCTGACCGGGCCGGCCCCCGGACGTTGAATAGCGCCCGTAGCACCAGCGTCAAACTCAAACCGGTGTGGGTACTCTGTCGGACGCTGAGCAGCTTGCTCAGATTGCGACATCATCAACGGGCTGAGCGCTGCCAGACCATACTTGCCCAAACCCTTGAGGCCGCCCATCTGTTCCATCACTGCGCTGCGGCCAGCCTCAGTACCAAGACCTTTGAAGCCCGACACCATGTTGTCGAAGTTAGACGTAGCAGATGGCGGGACGAGCGCAGCACGCGCAGCAGGGGTAAATTGGTTTGAACCAAACTCACGAGCACTTTGAGCAACTTGCTCCGGGCTAATACCTGCCGCTTGGTACTTTGCCATCATGTTGGCGTCAGCCAACTGTTTTGCGGCTTCAGCTTGACCTGCTGCAGCAGCCTCAGCACTGGCTGCGTTCAGACCTTGAACTGCGCCAGCACCCGACAAAGCCCCGCCAATACCCGCGCCACCATAGGCACCGAGGCCGGCCATGAGACCCTTTTGCAAACTGCCGGTAGCCAGCGCAGTGCCACCACCAACGAGGCCAGCCGCCATGACGGGACCTACACCGGGGATCATCGACAGACCCGCGCCAGCAATCATCGGCAGCAAAGACTTTAGACTGAACGCTTCAGGAAGGCCAGTCTCGGGATTGATGGTTAGCGTTTGACCATGAGCGCGTGCCAAAGCTTGGAGCCCAGCAACCTCGCCGGGAGTCATGTGCACAAGCGTGGAGTCGCCGTGGCGACCTTTGGCTGCAAGGTGTTGAGCGGCAAGGGCTAGGCTCATTGTGGCCTCACGGAAGAAGGGTTAGTGGATAGTATCATGGGGTAACTTCAGAGGCAATTAGCGGCTGATCTCTTCCCAATCCAGAGAGCCAAGCACCTGATCCCCGTTGGATGCCGCTGTACAGGCCAGCGTGATCTCATAAGCAGTCGGGGTGAAAGGGTTGCGTTCTAACTGGGTGGTAAACAGCGCGGCTTTCAAAATGTCAACGCTGGTAGCCCCTTGGTTGGAGCCTTGGAAATAGCCCGTCGCCAAGATGCGCCCCCCAGTAGAGGAAAACGCCGTGCCGGTGATGTTGTATTCAACCGAAGAGTTTGTCCCCGCGCTTACCCAAGTGCCGCCGGTCGTGGTGCCGTTTACAACTACAGACCATTGATAGTTTGCGTTGTTGGTAACACCTAAGATTGATATGGCCGTCAGGATGGCGATACCGTCCAGCCGCGTTGATTTTAGGCGGAACGAAACAACTGGGTAAACCGTCCCGGCAGTGGTCAGCGTTTTCGGGGTTGTGATGGGAGTTCCGGCGGATAGCTGCGCCCCACGCAGTTCATACCCGCCCTCAGAGATTACCGTCGAGCAGACCTGTTTGAGCGTGCTGGTCCCGGTGGTGGCCGCCGTGTTGGTCATCTCATACCGAAGGGGCAGGGAGGCGGTCGTGATGTATGTGGTGGTGACGAGGTTGGCGTGGTCGAAGTTATGCACCGGGACAAAAGCCCCGTTGATGATGAAGCCCGTGCGGACCGTGCCAAGGCCCAGCCACTCAACGTCCATGTACAGAATCTGCGCCTTGGAGGAATCCAGCGTCAGCCCTGACGGGCCGGTGCCATCCATCGGGTCTTGGTTCCAGTCAGCCTGAGCCACCCGGGTGTTGACCACGGACCCCGTCACACTGCTGCGCTCGACCATATAGTTGGTCGTCCCGTCACGCTCGAAGTAGATGCCGTTGG
>Ga0315906_10002385_pt1 | contig 26303 bp, 46 predicted proteins | sample LakEriMetagenome_4_FD_203526 | JGI IMG/M metagenome (GOLD analysis project Ga0315906, IMG submission 203526) | Freshwater fungal communities from buoy surface, Lake Erie, Ohio, United States - Buoy 2 MA122 | ecosystem: Environmental > Aquatic > Freshwater > Lake > Lake biofilm | place: USA...
TTATACCGTGAGAGGGAAACGGAGGATTTGGGTTTAAGAAGGAGATGTTCAAGAAAGATGATTGGGTTTGATTGGGATGTTGGGATGGATTTGGGATTGGTGGGAGGTAGAAACAGGGGAGGGGAGTAGGTTGGAATGGGGAGGGAGTAGTTGGGTGGTTGGGTAGGAGGAATGTGTGGGGTTTAAGAATTAGGGAGGTTGTGGGTGGATAGGAAAGATAGGTGGGTAGGAATGAAGTTGTGGGTTGTGGTGTGGTGGATTGGGTGTGTGGAGAAAAGAGGTAGGGGGATTGGGGAGGTAGTAGTTGTTGGAGGATGTGTAGGAGTTTGAGTTGGAATATGGAGGGGTGTTGTGGGGTTTAAAAATTAGTGTGGAATTGTGATTTTTATGAATAAGTGATTGTTTAAAAAAATATAGGTGAAATTGATTTTTGATTTGGTAAATTGTGAGTTAAGTTTGATATTTGCACTCCTACGGTCAAAAAACAACAATGGCGAAAAAGAAATCAAATAAGTTACCTGCCAAGAGAGGCAGACCGAGCAAGTCGTCATCTTCAGGTTCAGGGTCAGGTTCAGGTAAATCGTCAGGAAAGAAAAGTTCAAAAAAGAAACCGTCAAAGAAAGTTCAGCCCAAGTCAAAGTCAAAGTCAAGTTCAAAATACCAAAAGAAAAGAGGGAGGAAACCAAGTTCGCCCAACAGGTATAACGAAATCAAAAGATTGATTAGTCAGTATTACGAAACATCATTAGGCAGAAAGGTAAAACGCTACGAAATCAAAGTAATCTATAATTGGATTAAAAGCACATACGGAAATCAGTCGTTGCGATATATCCTTATGAACATTGACGTTATTTTAGATACTTTTTGGGAGGAATACTGTAACCTGTATCCTGTCAATATTGAAAACTTTGCGAGATTTTATGATTGGTGGTATTTCAAGAATTTCATTTACGAGGAAGTTCAATATCATTATCCCACAGATATAATCAGGGTTGATTTAAGTCAGATTGGTCAGGGCATTTACGAGTTCTTTATGGATGATTATGTCAGAGCAGTTGATGAGTTATATCAAATCGGAAAGGCAGCAGGACTTAAAGATTTAGAATCACCTCACCCGAAGTATTATTTGATTAACGGCTACTGCGATGTTGCGAGGAGAGGAAATGTGTTTGATTATATTTTACTCGTGGATGGAGAAATTCCCGATAATATAGTTCAGGTTACGCTTTCACCTACGCCTACGCCTGAAGTAACGCCTACGCCTGAAACAACTGAAGCACCTGTTGCTGAAGCACCACCTGTTACTGCACCACCTGTTACCGATACTGCACCACCTACTGCACCACCTACTGCACCACCTGCAACAAGCCCCCAAGATGTAGCCGTTGCCCAAGCCAAAGCTGATGAGGAAAAAGCCAAAGCCATTCAAAAAGCACTTGAAATGCTGATGGACGGGAAAATAACCCAAGAACAATTTGATAAAATCATAGAATTGCTATCCAAGAAAACTTGATAAAAACGGGAAATGTCGTTTTTACGCATTTATTTTGATTTTAAAGAATCTTATTTCATTTTGAACACCGAATACCAAAGACACAACAAAACCACTCTATGTTAAAGAAAAAAGCCAAAAAAAAGAACGACACAAGCAACGTAGCAAAACCAAAATTCAGAGAGTTTCAGGAAATACCAAAATACGAAAGAGCAGATTTTAGCGTGTTTGATGTAGAAAAAGATTTGGTATTCAATGATAATCAGATTGATACCGTAAATAACAAACAACTACTCGTTAAAAGATGTGGAAGCATAGATAAGTTTGACCAATACAGCATCGCTTACCAAAAATCTAAAGCGAACTTTATGGAAGTGTCTTACGGAATTACCAAGAAAATCATATACGGGAAAAATACTTTCATATTTTCAGGAAACAAAGGCGAACCAAGACCAAAAGGTATGCACCTGATTGGTATGGTTAAAAGAGATATTGATAATCTCATTACCCAAAGTTACAACCCCGTGATTGATGAATACGAAATATGGGACAAAATACCCAAAATACCCCAAAAAAAACCTCACCTAACGTCTGTAAATTACAGAAATTGCCATTGGTTCGGAACAGGTGTCCAAATGTTAGCCATTGATATTAACCATTGCTATTGGAGAACTGCTTTCCTGCTCGGTTATATCACAGAAGATACTTACCTCAAAGGAATTGAAAGAGATGACTTCAAAAAAGCACGGCTCATTTCCATCGGAACTCTCGGCAAAATGCTCACCGTCAAAATGTATGAGGACGGAACTAAAACCAAAGAGTATATTGATGACAGGGACTACCTCAAATATGGTAGATTCTTTTGGCATATCATCTCTAAAATCTATGAAATGCTCCAAGAACTGATTTCGGAACTCAAGGATGATTTCCTGATGTATTTAACCGATTGCGTGTTCATTGACGAAACCAAAAGAGATGTGGTAATGTCCATTATGTCCAAGCACGGATACGCTGCTAAAGAATATTTCGCAACTTTCACCAACGTAGATAACAATAAGCTGAATTGGATTACCGACAAAGGAGAGGAAAAACAAATGGTGGTCGTGGATTACTACAAAAAAGAGTTTTCAGTAGTGGGTTAGTTAGAAATACCTAAATCAGTAACATTTTTATAAAAGTTTTGTTACAAAAATTAAATAAAAAAGGGACGCTAATAATTAAATCAGCATCCCCTTCTTTTTGTATGAACTATTTAATTTAAAAGAACGTATCGCAAAGTTATAAAAAAAGGGAACTGATATTATCAATCCCCTCTGTTGTCAATAACAAATTAATCACTATGATATGATTAGTAAAAGAACGTATGCAAATGTAAGGTTTTTATTTACAGTTTGTCAATCTTACGGCAGATTTCGCCTTCAAATTATATCACCCGTAAACTTTAAACTTTAAATTTTTTTGAAACCTTTTGTGCTTGTTGCTACTACTGCTCCACTTACTCCTACCATAAATCTTTTACCTCCAATAATTCCATATTTCGCACCCTTAACTTTACCATCTTTAGTTACAGTTGCCAAAAACCTGCTCTATCATCTAACTTGATGATTTCTTTTAATTTGAATGTTGTTGCTGCCATTTTATTACTAATCAGAAAAAAAATAAACGCTTAACTCTTTACGAATCAAGCGTCTGACAAGAAATACTATTTCCTGTGGGGTTCAGTAGCAAAAGTAACACAAAAAAGGTTTCGGAAACATAAAAAAGGTTTCGGAAAAGGTTTCGGAACGAACTTTTTTTAATGGGGGTTGTGAGATTGCTCACACGCAGTAGTATTGCTCACACCCATAAGTGAGATTTATCACAAACATACGGTTACTTTTAATTTATTACCGAGCATTTGTCCGAACAGGTGAGATTGCTCACACCCATAAGTGAGATTTATCACACGCAGGATTTGGATTTAGAACTTATTTAAACTTTCAAGTGGTTAGCACCACTCACCACTCACCACTCACCACTCACTAAAGAATTTAGATTTGAATTTGATGTTTGATTTCTAAACTTGATTTTTTATCTTGATTTAGGCATATTGATTAATCAAAAAAAAACTATCAAAAATGGAAACTAAAGAAACTATTAGAGTTTTCTAAAGGGCTAAAACGCCCAAAAATTTACGATTTGTGTCAAGATTTACACGTTTTTTACTCAATGTGGTTCTATCCCTTTATTGACGCAGGTTTTGAAGGATTGAAATAGGGACAATTCTGTAACGATAGTAGCGTTTTTATTTTTAGTGAATTTTTTTAGCACTTTTTTATTTCGGTAAAAGTCAATGTTAGTAAGAGTTGTAGAGCATTTTTTCACTATTAAAAAAAAAGTGATTTACTATTTTCCCATTTATTCCCAAGTATGTGTTGTGAAAAATCTCCTCCGAAACAGCAGCAAATAAAGGCACTTCAGCAAAACACCAAAACTCATGGAGCATTTTTAGGTGTTTTTTTTTATCATTAAAAAATACCCCCTTTTTTTATGCAGTTTAGTGAATACCCTCTATTTACTAATATTACAGAGTGAATATTTTTTCAATTATTACGAAATTTTACTAAAATTTTTGAGGGTTAAAATATTTGCGTTTAGTGAGTGTTAAAATCTCTTGTATTCAGATTTAAAGAATACCTTTTTATACTCTATACCATTTATAGTAACGACATCATCATTCCACCAATGGAGTTTTCTACCTAATTTTTTTTCAACTTGTTCGGTTGTAAGGGTTATTTCGCCACCTTTATCAAAACTAATATTAGCAATTTCTAAACACTCAACAACCTTAATTGAATTGCCACCATTAACTCCACGAATTTCGCTTTCTTGCGAAAAATGGTAAATATCATCATCGTAGGCATATTTCATCATTTCCCAATCAATATCAGAAACATATAAATAACCTTTACATTGAATTAAATATGTTTCTTCTTCATATTGCCCATCACCCCAAATAGCATTTTGTAGGTTTTTATCAAATGTCCAATACTCACCAATTCCTTCACCTATTTCTTTTTTATTTAACTTTATGAATTTATCTGCCAATTTTCTTGGTAATTCTAATGCTCTATAAACAATTAATGTTTGATTATCGTAAAATTCTATTTGACTGAAATAGTTTGGATTTTCTTCAACGATTACCTGTAATTCATCTTTTGTAAATCCATTTAGTAAAAACAAATTTTTCATTTTTTCTACTTTGCCACCTAAACGATATTGTTCGGGAGTAAGATTACTTGGTTTACCGTTGGGTGCTTGTTCGGAAGTTAGAGTTAATTCGCCACCATCTTCGTATTTATCTTCAGGAAAATTTAAAACTGCAAATTCACCATGAATTAATTTTGCTATACTATCATACCATTTTGCTGCATTTATTTCTCCAACATCTGTATATGGAAAATTTTTTTCGTATTTCCTTTCCCTATCCTTTATTACCACTCTCCAATAACTTGTTGCATTTCTGATATAATAACTATTTGTCCTCTTATCATAAATTTTATTTTCAGGAATAAATCTATAAGAAACCCCAATATATTTGCTTGTTATTTTTTTCTTGTCTATTGCAGAAGTAGCACCATAATTTATTTGACTTATTGTAGCAACACGAAGATTAGATTTTTGATTGTTTAATTTATTACCATCAATGTAATCAACTCTCAATTTTCTATCTTCAGGTATGCCCATAATTTGCTTACCAAGAGTTATAATTTGTTGATACCTGCTACCTTGTTTTGTGGTTGCTTTAGTATTGGGTGTTTTTCCTCCGATATAAATAGTTCTTTGTCCATAGTAATTTACTATTTTACCATCTCTTGACCTATCTACTCCTGTTCTCCATTTCCATTGATTGAGATAATCAAAATCTTCGGCATCAACTATTGCAAACTTTCCCATAGTTAAAGGAAGTAGTTTTGTTCCTTCAGGAATATCACCCCCATCTTCGTATCTTATATCGGGATTGCTACCCAAATATTTCTCAACTTTTTGCCTTGTCAAAACGCAATCTTTAACATTATAATAACTTTCATTTATAAGGTCATATAAAACAACATCTTCTCCATAATAATCTTTTTTGTTTTTACAAGTAAACCCATATTTATCTTTAATAAATTTTAATAATTCTTTATTATGAACCTCTGCCCTTATTTGTTTATCATTAGGAAAATTACTTACAAAATCATTTAACATAGCGTCTAATAAAATCTTTGAATAACCCATTCTCCTTTTATTTTCCTTAATAAAAATATCAAATTTATAACTTGATGCTTGATTTATTGACCGAAAAATTATACCTATTATTTTATTATCTTCTATAAGTAAAATTCTTGGTTCACCAATTTGAGTTATATTAAATTCAGATGATGCTAACGCTAATGCTGTTCTTTTATAATTTTCTTTTATAAAAGAAAGTAAAATTTCTTTTATTTCATCCTCTGTTTTTTTATAAAAATAAATATCGCCACGATTTACTATCTCACCACTACTATCTTTCGTTGATTTTTCATAAATATCATAAAAATTTTCATATCTAAACATCCTAACATTACCTTTCTTATCAAAGTGCATATCAGGAATTTCAAATTCTTTTTCTTTTTTATACTTATATGTATATCCAAGCCATTTTATTATACTTTTTCTATCTAAAAATTGTTTTAATATTTTAGAATCAATTTCATCGGTAGATATTTCATCAATAACTTTTACTATAATTTCTCCTACACCTCCCCCACCATCAAAACGTATATCAGGATTGTTAGAATCAAAGGTAGTGTTTGTTCCATCGGCAAGTTTGATTGCACCAAATATTTTTGTTGTAATATAAATATCTGAAAATATTTTAGAAACATTATTATTACGAATATCATTTGTATTCCTAACAATTATATCATCATCATATTCTATGTTTTCTATTTTATCATCTACATCTATTATATCGCTATAATTTGCATCAATTTGTATTGGTTTTTTGAAATTTAAAAATACTTCTATTAAAATATTACCAAAAGATTCTGCAACTTCTTTTTTTGATGTGAAGTATGATGCACCAAACTTTCTCCGAACAACATTAGTTGATTTACCCTCTAATTGTGGGTTGAAAACAAAATATGTATTTTCCCACCATTTTTCTTTCGTTCCATGCCAAACCACTAATGGCTCTTTCGTTTGTTCGTCTATAACCTTTGAAACATTATGGTAATTACCTGTTTCGTATGCTTTTTCCCAATCCCCAAACCACGCTTTAAATTCAGGAGTTCTTACTAATTTATATTGTTCGGGAGTTAGATTACTCGGCTTTCCGTTGGGTGCTAAATTCATAATATCTTTTCCTGTTCCTTTATATATTAATTTGATTGAATTAAGAGGTATGTTTTCAAAAGTGATTATTCTTTTATCTTCTAAATCAAAATTTGGGTCATTATACCATTTATTTATCAATTCAGTCGTGTCTATTCTATATATGTCATCATCATAAGTAGAATCCCACCACTTTTTAGGGTTATCACTATTTACAGCAAAAATTACTTTACCATCAATTTTAGTATCAGATAGCCAAGTTTCGCTTTTTCCTTTTGTAATTAAACCTTCTTTAGAAATTTTATCTCTAAAAATAGGATTTGATGTATGATACACATATTTATTTGGTAAAACTTCTTTTAACATTATAATAATTTATACATAAAAATATCATCATCATCATCACTTGTTTTATATGTAGAAAATCCATATTTACTATAAATTTGATATAGAGTTTCTTGACTTATCTCTGAATTATCATCTACCCTTAAAAATAAAGAATTGTGTCCATTTTCTTTTGCAAAATTAAATAACCAATTCATAGTTTGTGTCATATAATTTTTACCTCTAAATTCTTTTAATATTTTAATATCAACAATCGCTAATGGATTAGGTAAATTAATATCAAGCCAATAGTATTCTTTTCTTGCAGGTGATAGAATAATATAACCTACTTTTTCTCCATTTATAAAAATATCATTGTATTTATCGGTAGATGGATTTTCTATATTTACTTCGCCTCCGAGAGCATATAATCTCTTGTATTCAGATTTCAAAAATACCTTTTTGTATTCAATACCATTAATAGAAACGACATCATCATTCCACCAATGTAGTTTTCTGCCTAATTTATTTTCAACTTGTTCAGATGTAAGGGTTAGTTCGCCACCGATTTCGTATTTTGTCTTTTTAAAAAAGTAATGAATATCGCTATCTATATTATAAATAAAATATATTGATGTTTCATTTATTTTCATACTTCTACCATAACTATCTTCAGCTATATAATGATAAGTATGCTCTCCATTAATTGCTTTTTTTGGCACATCATATTTTGAAACAAACTTATAAAATTCTTCAGAAGTTGTTTCTTTTGACTTACCCCAATCATTTTCATCAGGATTTCCAACATATTGAGCCATTATAGTAGCATCGGGAAAATATTTACAGACCTCTTTTTTACCTGAACCTACATCAACACAACTGCCTATGTATCCTCCGTTCTTGTATCTTATATCAGGATTGTTAGCATCAAAAGTCGTGTTTGTGCCATCGGCAAGTTTGATTCTTTTATTATCAAAAACTACCAATTCATCTCCATCTTTTGACTGCATAATACAATCGTGATTTTTTTTAATTTCATCAGTAATTTGTGGGTATCTTGTCATATATCCTTCAGGGTGGTATCTTACCGATATACCATCGTATTTCTCTAATGCCTTTTCTATTAAAAGAATTTCTACTTCCACTTTTGTTGTTCTACTATCTATTCCATAAGATAAAGTGTCAAAGTCAATATAAGAACCTTTTGTTCCACCCGTTGCAGTATTGTCATAAAATACTTCTTTTGACTTTGATTTTAAATAACCATTAATATATTTTTGACCACCTCTTTCTGTTTCAAATGTTACTAAATCATTTGAGTATTTGCGTATTAAATTAGGTAAAACACTTATAGGAATTTGTGTTATATCATAATCATCACTATTACGATTATATGTGCTTTTATCTATTGTTATTATTTCAGCAAGTTTCGGTAAATATTCGGCTATGTTATATAAAAAAACTAATGATTTAGTTCCGTGAAAATTTATTCTAACACCTTTGTATTTTTTTAAACTTGAAAAATCAAATGGATTCAATGCTTTGATGAAATAAGGTTTAACTATTTTACCATAATAACCTGCCTCACCAATAGCACCCTGCCACATCCATTTTGGGTCAGTATTGAATGTAAAATAAAAACCACGACCATAGAAACCCATATCGTGTGCAGAACCTAAATAATTTTCTTCAAAAACATTAAATTCTTTATTACTTCCATGAAAGCAAGTTAAAGGTTCTCCATTTTCATCAACTATCTTACTTGCAGTTTCGGTAGAATTTTCCCAATCCCCAAACCACGCTTTAAATTCAGGAGTTCTTACTAATTTATATTGTTCGGGTTTTAAATTACTCGGCTTTCCGTTGGGTGCTAAATTCATAATCTTTTATATTCGTCTTTTAAAAATATCTTTTTATACTCAATTCCTTTGATAGAAACCACATCATCTTTCCACCAATGTAGTTTTCTGCCTAATTTGTTTTCAACTTGTTCAGATGTAAGGGTTAATTCGCCACCATCAGCGTATTGCTCATCTAAAAAAACAATACGAACAAAATATTTAGAAACTTCTTCTTCATATTCATCATCAACTAAACCTTCAGCACCAATATCAATCACTTTACCTTCATCTATAAGTTTTATATAATCACCCCATAAAACCTCCCCTAAATATTTATCTTTAGAATTATAAATAGGAAATACAGTTCCACCTGCTTTTTTATCAAAATCCTTTTGATTCTTAAAAATTATTTGATTAGAATATTTCAAACACTTACCCAAATTGGCTATTGTATAAGTGTCATAATCTGTTCCATATTTAGTTTCTTCAACCCCACCACCCATCTCATACTTTTCAGGATTATGTCCCCAAATCAATAAACTTAAATGCTTTCTTGTTTTTCTGCCCTTATCATCGTATAATTTACCTTTGTTTCCTCTCATTCGGGAATTAAAACTTATCTGTCGTTTTGCCCATCTCCACATTGTAGGTGTCCACTCACTTACAGGAGTATCCTTCATTTTAAGAATCCACTTTGCACTTTCTCTACCATAGTGAATACCGAGTTTATCGGCTTCCTGCTTACTCAAACCTGCTTCTTTACCCTCATCGCTATCCATAAACTTTTTAAGTTCGGATGCTGACATATTTACGAGGTCTTTCCACTTCTTGTAGGTTTCTTTTTTATCTTGTTCGGTTATTTCTCCACCTTTCATAAAATATTTATTGTTAAGTAGTTTTTCAGCATCTTCTTTTGATAAGTAACAATACAGTATTTGTTCTTGATTATCGTCTGCACACCTAAAATCATATTTAGATTCAAGATAATCTTCTAATTTTTTATTTATTACCCACCCTCTAATTTGGTCTGCTTCGGGGAAATTTTCAACAAAATCTTTTATCATAGCATCTAACAGAAGTTTTGAATATCCCTTTCCTCTCTTGCTCTTTTTAATAAAAATATCAAACATATATTCATAGGGCAAATAATCATTATCAACAAATATTCCTCCTATTACTTTATTGTTTTGTATCAATACTAATCTCGGATGCCCAACATTACCTAATTCATTTGATTTTGATACTAAATCATACAACTCATTTACCTGCTGCTCATTAGCGTAAGATACATTGACATCAGTTAAACTTCCACCTCCACCATAACGAATATCACGATTGTTAGAATCAAATTTAGTGTTACTTCCATCTGCAAGTTTTATTCTCTTATAAATTTCATTTCCAAACACATAAAGAATTTTACCTTTATTCCAACTTCTATTGTTTTTGTTTATTTTACCTTGCTCCCAATAATAAATTGAATCAAAATATTTTTTTAGCCAACCGACAAAGTGTTTTGCAAGTGGATTATATTGACTAAAAAACTCCCACATTAAAAAGAAAGATTTATCAGGATTAGCTTTAGTATATTTAGAATACGCATTCTTTATAATTTGATAATCTTTACCCTCTTTTTTTCCACCCTGCTTCTCAATCCAATTTTCTAATGTTTCAAAGCGATACGCATCATCATATTTTACAAATTCAAGATTTAGTGTTTTTTTACACTTTACATAAAAAGATTGAACCACATCTCCATATTGACCTGCGTATGTTTCAGTTTCAGCAAAATAAGCATAATTTTTTTTAAATGTATTGAAATCTGAACTCCTCGCATGATACCATATCGTAGGAACTCCTTTATTATTTACACTAAATTCATTAAGATTATCGTAAAACCATTTTTTGAAATTTTTATTTAATGTAACTTTACCGCCATCACCAAACCGTATATCAGGATTACTACCATCAAATGTCGTGTTTGTGCCATCGGCAAGTTTGATTTGGTTTGAATTTAAAACAGCAAGATTTTTATGTGTCTTATAGTCCTTCATTATTTCATATACATAAATTGAATCATATTTTCCAATTATATTTTCTTCTATAAACTCTTTATCTTCAACAAGTGTCCAATTTTCTTCATAAATACTTTTTTCCATATAATCTTCCCACCTACTATCCAAGAAGTGTTTTTTCAACAATAAAAAATCTTTATTATTATCTACATCAAAGATATTTTTAGCACTTACAAATAATGGAATAACTCTAATTTTACCAATTTGCCCACTTTGTGCAAAACCTTTTGCTAAATCCTTATTTGGTGTTACAAAAAAAAGATTATCGTATTGCCAATCACTTTTACTACGACCTAAAAAAACATTAAATTTTTTTGTTGTTCCATGATAAACTACCAAAGGCTCTTTCGTTACTTCATCAATAACCTTTGAAACATTATCATAATTTCCCGTTTCGTATGCTTTTTCCCAATCCCCAAACCATTCTTTAAAAGCAGGAGTGCGAACAAGCCTATATTGTTTGGGAGTTAAATTGCTCGGCTTTCCGTTGGGTGCTAATAATTTCATTTTTTTATTGTTTTTATCAATAATATAGACACTAAACCTGCTATTATTCCTAAACAGATATACTTTGTTTTTTTATCAACAATTTCTAAACCGTAATTCTCTTTGAGTTTTTCCTTCAATACCTTGTATTTCAGGGTTGTGTCAGGTAAAAATATATCTTTTTCAGGATTCATAAAGCAAATATAATCAATTTTTTTTGGTCAAAAAATGTTGCACTAATTAATTAAATATATAAAATTTATTGCTATTGAATATCAGTAATTTAGAATAAAACACGACATTAAGCATTGACAGTTTTAGGAAACTTGGTATATTTGCATAAAATTTTTACAATTATGAACTTTATTTATTTCATTCTTCGTATATACGCTATGCCTTACAGGACAATTTTAAGTATGTTCGTTGTTATTTATTTCTATAAAGTATTCAAAAATGATATTGAATACAGGCAAACAAATGATAATATTTTTAAATACTTTTCGGATTATTTTCCCAATATAATAATCTACACAAATAATTTATCTAACAAGCCATTGTTTGTTATTATTAGAAATGTATTTTCTTTATTATTTTGGGCTACTATAACTTATCTAATTATTTATTAAAATGGGAATGTTTGATGATTTGGTAATTGACAAAGTTCACTTACCTGACGAATTGAAAGATTATGAAAGTGGTTGGCAAACAAAATCTCTTGATTGCTACATGAATATCATTAAAATTGATGAAAATGGATATTTATTTGAAACTATATGCCACTACCATAATGAAAAAGAAAAACCAAAAAGAAAATACCACGTTGGAGAGATTAGATTTTATCAGACGATAAATGATGTTTGGTATGAATTTATTGGATTCTTTGATGAAGGAAATATGTTTAGATTAATACAAATAGAACCAAAAAAATGAATAGAGAAGAACTAATTGATAAATTAAATGAATTACACACTTTACTTGCAAAAAGTGATTTAAGCCAAGATAACTATAACAAAGCAACAAGTATTTTATCAGAAATAAAAAATGATTTAAAAAATGAAACAACCAAAAAACAAACAAATGAAAGAGAGTGTATTTAATAACTACCAAGAAATAAATGATTTATTCAGTATTAATTTCAGAAAATTAGTAGCAGAAGATTGTGAATTAATATCGGATTCAGGTTTTTTTATTGATGAAAATATTTTGAAAAGAGAATTACGATATTCTTTGCTTAAACCATACGTTCAAGAAATAAAAGATTTTTTTAAACTGCTTGAATCAAAAAAAGGATTTGCAAATTTCAATAGTTATATGTTTAACTCTGATTTTAATAGAGATTTTGAAGAAGTGATGACAAACATAAAACTAAAGAAAGAAGTTAGATTAGATTTTAGAGGTTGTAAAACACAGGAAGATAGAGGTGCTAAATTTCTAAAATTAAAAAAACAAATTGAATTTTACGAAAGTGAAAAGTTTAGTTTGATTGATGAACATTTAAACAGAGCCGTTAATTCAGGAATTGAGCAAATAGTCAATTTCATAAATGAAAAAACAGAAACAGAAATAGTTGAATTTCTTACAAGCGACAAAGCAGTTGAAAATTTAAACGATTCAGCATTTTTAGATTTATCAAGAGAAATACACTCATTATCCTCCGAAATAAGTGATTTATCAAAAAAGAGGCAGGATGCAGCAAATAAATTACAGCAACTTAAAAAAACTGCTGTTCAGAATAGATTGATTTCAAAAAATTACACTATTGATGATGATTTCGGCAACAAATACACGCTATCCGAGAAAACAATAGAAAAGTTAAATAATGCCCTAAACTCAAGTTTTTCTAATCAAACATTTATGAAAATTTAAAAGTTATTAACAATTCTTGCGAATTGTAAATTAATTACTAATTTTGTATAAAATTCTACGGTCAAAATGAATTTATTTATCTTATCTCCAAACAAACAGGAATCTGCTGTTTTTCATACTGACAAACACATTGTCAAGATGCCAACAGAAACAGCACAAATGATTTCATTCGCTTATCACCATAGTAAGTTATGGGAAAACGAAACTCCTGAATTTATAATGCAGTTTTCTAAAACTCACGATTTGCACCCTTGCTCAAAGTGGATGCGAGAGAGTTTATCTAATTGGATTTATACTTGCGAGTTTGGTTTAGAACTATATAGTGAATATCAGTTTAGATTTAATAAACCCGATAAACACTTACGAGCAAAAAAAATATTTGAGTTTGCCTTAAACAATCCTCCTAAACTTCAAGATGTAGGACTTACTCCGTTTGCTTGTGCTATGCCTGATGATGTTAAGATTAGCGATTGTGCAGTTTCTAATTATAGGAATTACTATGCAAAATCAAAGAGCCACTTGTTTAAGTGGACAGGAAGAAATAAACCTTATTGGCTTGACTAATGAAAAAACAAAAAATAAAGGAAGAAAAAAAAGAAAAAAAAATTGAAACTATTACAAGATTAGTTTCAGTATTTAATCCAAATAAAACTAATGGGATTGAAATATTATATTATATATGTATTGGAGAATTTGATGGTGAAAAATTTATAATAAAATATTTAATTGATTTAATTAAAAACGATATGGAATTTGTTTGGACTATGCCTTTTAAAGTTTCTCTTGGTGTTTGCGAATCTAATTTTAATATTGAAAATAATAAACTTGCTGTCTGTTATTGCAAAGACAACATTGATATAACAAAAAGAAAACTAATTAGTTACACAAAAGGCATTTTACCTTATTACGAAAACTATTTAAGAAATAAAAAACGTGAAACACAAAAGCAAAAGGAAATTTTAGTAAAATATGAAAAAACAATTAAAGAAAATTTTTTAATGGTAGAAAAAATTAACCAATTAATAAATAATGTAGAAATGAAACTAATAAAATTTAAAGCAGACCACTATTTAATAGTTAATGATTCAGATATTGAAACAGGAGATTTCGTTTATGTTAATTGTCCCGAATTAGAAACGAAAGATATTCGTCAAGTGAAGGATTATAATGAGGATGAGGAGCAATTATTATTTGAGAATGGTGGACAAATTCATATAGATTACTGCCAAAAAATCACCCACTCAACAAGACCATTTGGAGGTAGTGCAATCGCTATTAGTTTACAAGAGGTAAGAGAACTAATTGGCGAGTATGACCCAAAACTTATAGATTCTATGGCTTTAAGATATAGACACGATTTCGGTTTATTAGAAGAAAATGAAAAAGAATCAATAAGAACTACTATGAAACAGTTATGGGAAGAAGTAGTGGGTAATGGTTTTTACAAAAATGATAAGAAATCAGAGCAGAAGATTGAAATTGAATGGGAAGTAGAATTTGTAGATGGTAAATTAAAATTGTTATGAAAAGATATTGGGAACTTAAACTTAATGAATTACAAATAAAATATTAAACTAATCTAATTATGGCAAAAATAATATTTGAATTTGATTTGGAAACTGAATTAAATGAGGTAAGAGATTTCGTAGATGGCGATAAATGGAAAATTGCTCTTTGGGAATTAGACCAAGCATTTAGAGGTACTACAAAATACGAAAAAAGTATTTTAAACCACACAAAAGCAACTGATTTAGAAATAGAATTAGCCGAGAAATATAGAGAATTAATTAGAGAGATATTAGAAAAACAAAACTTAACGCTATAAAAATGGAAAAAACTATTGGCATCAAGTATAATTGGGATTTAAGTGATTATCCCAATTTAGATAAACTAACATTAGAATCACTTGAAAATTCAGCAGAAGAAAGAATTTTTGATATGATTGCTCAAGGATTATTTTCGGGAGAACTTCACTTTGATAATGACATAATAAGCGTTTGGGGGTGGTGGAGTGTGGTAAAAGATGATGTTCAGAATGATGAAATATAACAAAAAAAAGTTTATTCATTAAATTTTATTAAACTGATTATCAATAATTTAATATAAATAATTAAATTTTAACACATTGAACTCTTGACATTTTATGTAAATTGACTATATTTGTAAATAAATTAAAAAAATATGGAATCTAAAAATTTATCAGAAATACTAAACAGCGATGAACTAAAATATGTAAATCAATGTTTACAAGAAGGCGATTTGAAAAATTTGAGGTCATACCTAAATAGTAGTGATATAAAAATAAAGTTAATCGCTGATGGAATATATCCCGATTACCTCTATTACTATTTGGTTTATTCATCCACGAAAAATTCAGTTCAAAATTTAGATAACTCTTTGAATAAGAAAAAATGAAATACAGTAGCCATAAAAATCTTTTTAAGATAAAACTATTCACAAATGGTAAAATAGAAGTAGAGGAAGTAAACTCAACTAATTTTCATCCATCACAGGTTAATGAAATATTACAAATGGTTTCCGAAAAAGGAGATTACTGTTATACAATATCTGATGAAAAGAATATTGAAAAGAATAAATTGAAAATTGTAAAGTATCAGTTTAGAAAAGCAGAAAAAGATTTAAGTATTGCTAAAAAGCAATATGATTTTTACAAAAGAGCATTTGATAAAATTCAAAATAAAGAAGAAAATGAAAACAGCAGTTGTTAATTTAAAGGATGTAATAAATTCAGGAATGATATTATCAGCCGAATTTCATATAAACAGAGTACATAATAAGCAACCGTATAGGTTGAAAAATAACAAGTATGAACCTGTGTCTGTAAAAAACCTAAAAGGAAACGAAACTTATTTATCTCTAAAGCAGGTATCTGAAATTAATAACTTACTAATTGCTATTGCAGAAATAAAAAAAGAAATAAAAAACATAAAAAATGACACTAACAAAATTCCAAGTAAAAGAAAATGAAAAATTTTTCATTAAAGTTTTAGGAGTATTAAATGATGGAGGAGTTTACGTTTATAAAGCCACATCAGAAATATATTTTAAAAAAGAAAACAAATTTGAATGTTCTCAATCAGCGTATGATGAAGTTAAAAAAATAGTTAGTAGTGATTTTCTTAAATCTTATTTTGTAGTAAAATGAAAAAAAATAAAAAAGAAAACGCTAATTTCATTTCTAAAGATGATTATAAAACATTAGATGCTGTTCTCAACAAAATAAGGATTCAGTTAAATAGCAAAATCACTATCAAAGACACTATTGACGGAAAAATAATAATACAAACTTATGACGAAACAGGAATAATTAAAAGCGAAGCAAAAAGCGAAAACATAAAAAACGCAGTAAATTCTTTATACAATAATATATATTAATATGGCAAAATTAAGAGTAGGCAATAAGCAAAATTCAAAATTAAATGGCGAATGGGCAGGTCATGTGAGAGGTAAAATGAAAAAAGTTACTTCGTCCAAAAGAAGAATGGCTGATAAAGACATTCTTAAAAAAGAAAAAAAAGAATCTGAATATGAAAAATTACAAAAAAAGGTATTTGATTATAATACAAAATACAAAGAAGGATTTATTAAATCTGAAATTGAGCAACTTTTGGAAGAATTAAATATAAACGAGAGAAGATTCTATAAAGCACTTGGAGTAAATACTTGTATGTTAATTGATGGCGATGTAATTACTTATCATACTGATATATTAAAAGGAGTTGTATGCGCTATTGAAAATCGTGAACAAAATAGTTTAGAGTGGGATTAAATAATTAAAAAACAAAAAAAATGGGTAGCGTAATTGATTACATTGAATGTCCAAGATGCAAAAATGATAATTGCACAGATGACTTTTATTACAAAACAGGAGAAGAATATATCTTTTGTTCAGATTGTGGGTATCATAAAGTTTTTCATTACAAGCGTGATGAAAATGGCGAACTTTTGAAAAAGGACGAAAATAAGGGAGTTGAATTTGAGAATTTGATAAGTGAGGAAATAATTATTGATAATCCGTTTGGAGCATATAGAATTAGTTGGCAAAATGGTGTTGGCTCTGTCGGAATATTAAGTAACGAAGATGAATATAATCAATTTATTGCTGATATAAAAAATGCCGATAATAAAGATGAAATTTCAAAAGTTACCATAAGTAGATTAGTTGAAGATAAAATTGTAAGAGAAATTATTTATGGAGAACTTGAAAATTGAAATAGCCAAAAACATTAGGGCTAAAAGAAAAGAATTAAAAATAAAACAATATGAACTTGCAAAGGAGTTAAATACTGTAAGAAACGCTGTAAGTAGAATAGAGAGTGGAAATCATTTAGTTTCAGTTGATATGCTCTACAAACTATGCAAGATATTTAATTGCGAATCAAGAGAAATACTTAAATTCTAAAATATGAAACAAGAAGAACAACAATCAGGTTTAGATTATTTTTGGCGACAAGTCAGTAAATATTTAGATGAATACCAAAAAGATTTATTTACTAAATTCTATGAAAATGCCAAAGTAATTGAAAAAAAGCCAATAGAGGATATTAGAAATACAACAGCAGAAAAAATATTGCACAAAAACATAGATTGGGTTTTTGCGAGTGATGATGACAAAAACAAATTTATTAAATCAATGAATGAATTTGCTGAAATGAAAGCAAAAGAATTTGCTAAATGGATTGATGATAATAATTGGATTTGCGACCCATTTCCCCGTAAAGAATTTGATGATAATTTGTTGCGATATTCTAACATAGCAACAATAGACATACATTCTGACGATAAAATAAAATTATTGACTATTGATGAATTATATGAATTGTTTAAAAAGGAAAATATATGAAAACACAAACACTAAAACAATTAATTGAAATGGAATTTGAAAGAAGTTCTGATATTGCAATAATCAAGAAACAAATTCTAAAATACATTGAACTTTATGAGAACGAATTAGATGTGATAAAAAACAAGAGATATGATAACTATACAGATAGAATTAATCAAATTCCTGAACCTATCCATTATGTTAATGAATGTTAATGAATAAAAAACCTATACTTTTTCTTGACCACGATGGCGTTATTTGTTTATCAACAGAATGGGGAAGTCGTTTTAAAAAAGAAGGGCTTGATGGCTTATTTGATAGATTTAATCAAAAAGCACTAAATGTATTAAATGATATAATTGATGAAACAGATTGCGAAATTGTGATTAGTTCTGATTGGAGATTTCACGCTACACTATCTCAAATGCAACAACTTTATAAAGAGAGAGGGATTGCTAAACCTCCCATTAATTACACTAAAATTTCAGATTGGGTTAATAATGCTGAAGAAACAAGAGTAGCCGAGATATTAGATTATGTAAATAAAAAAAACATCACGAAATGGGTAGCAGTTGATGATTTAGATTTGAGTGAATTAGGTAATTTCGTTCAAACTCCACGTTCAAGTGAGGGAATCAAGCAAATAGGTGTAAAAGAAAAAATAATTAAATTTTTAAAATAAACAAAATGAGTAATTTAAACAACAACAACACTATTGAAGAAGCAAAAAATTATTTAAGGCAAAACTTTAAAGAGGGCGTAATCTGTCCCTGCTGCACTCAATTAGTAAAACTTTACAGTTATAAAATTAATTCAGGAATGATATTAGTTTTGATTAGTATGTATAAATCAAACAAAGAGTGGGTTCATCCTTTAAAAGATTTAAAAACAAATAATGGAGATTATGCTAAATTAAGATTTTGGGGATTACTTCAATCAAGTTCAGACGAACCCGAAGAAGATAAAAAATCAAGTGGATTTTGGAAGATAACAGATAAAGGGAAAAAGTTTGTAGAAAATTCCATTACTATAAAAGAAAAAGCATACTTGTTCAATAATAAATGTTATGGATTTACGGGAGAAGAAATAAATATCGTCCAAGCATTAGGCAATAAGTTCAGTTATAGCGAACTGATGCAATGAGATACGCAATAATTTTTTTATCATCTTTTATAATTGAACTTTCCTCTACATTTTATATTAAGACAGTTTCGGAGGGAAGTTTTATGATGGTGTTCTTTGCTTTCATAGCACCTTTTTTGGGACTACCTTTTTTTGGATATATGGTAGAAACAAAAACTTGGAAAAGTCGTATTGCTTTGGCTTTTTGCACAGCATTTGGTTACTCATCAGCAAGTTTAATAATTTATCTCATAAAATAAAATGACACAACAAACAGAAATAACAAAAGAACAAATTTTGAAAGATTTAAAATCAAAATTAAGGGAATACGAAAATAAACGTGAAAATTTGAGATACGAAAGGTATCAAATATCGTTTTCAATTAAAAATTGCGACCAATTAGATTATACTTTTGAAAAAACTGCATTGAGATTAAAACACGAACAAACAGATGCAAAAATTTGGATAATTGATGATATTGTCAGCGATTTGAATAATTTAATTGAAGATTTAGAAAAATTAAATGTTAAATGAAAATAAGAGTAAGAAAATACCGATGCTCAAAATGTAAAAAGGTTGTAAAAAGAAAGTCCGACAAACAATGGATAAAATCTATGTGTGGCGATTCGGGAAATATAATGACAAGATTAATTTTAATTAAAAATGGTAAATAGCAATTTGTTTTTAGATGTAGCAAAAATGTTTGCTTTGAATTTTGTAGAATGGTTATCTAAAAATGCTTGGGTAAAACACTTTAACGGCTTGTATTTTTCTCCTTTTTATTTTGAATACAAAAAGATTGAAGAACTATACGATATGTTTTTAAAAGAAGAACAAAATAAATTAAATCAAAATGAGAATAAACTTTAACAATTTAAGAAAACAAACAGCATATTCTTTAGACAGAGTTATTAAAACACTTAACGATGGTATTTTGCCTGAAAAAGAATTTGCTACATTTTTAGACAAAAATGAAAAATGGAAAACATACGAGGGCGATGTTCTTGTAAATAAAGATGATTTGCAAAGGCATATTGACGAGTTAAGGTCAAATGTATGGGCTATGCTTTGTGTTTTTGATGAAAATAATCCTGAATTTCAATGTGTTTACGAAGAAGTTGAAAATAGTGGTGGGTTAGCAAGATTTAATGATGATGATGAAGAATGAAACTTTTTAATAAAATAAAATATTATCAAATGAAAGAACAAAAGTTTTTAATTGTTGATTCGGCAAAAGAAGTCAATGATTATTTAGAAAAAGGGTGGGAAGTAGTTACGGTAACTCCTCAAAATGTATCGGTTGCTATAACAGGTTCATCTTGGCACGAAAAGGAATTAAAAGGAAAATTTGCAGTAGTGATTCAAAAAATAAAATCAGTAATATGAAATTAAAAGCCAACGAATTAAGATTAGGAAATCTTGTTTATTACAAAAACCAAATAGTTGAAGTTACGAGAATAGATTGTATTACTGATAACGTATATGATGCAATTTCATTAACAGAAGAATGGTTGAATATTTTTGTATTAGATAAAAAATGGTATATGTGGGGAGATAATAAATTTTTTTTTAGAGATAACGACCCAAGTGATTTTTACATAGTGGATTGTAAATATGTTCATCAACTACAAAATTTATATTTTGCTTTAACAGGACAAGAATTAAAGAAATGAAAAATTTTATTGAATTAAAAAACAGGAACTACTAATGAAATTCAAAGATTTTACTCCGACTGAAAGAAACATTATAGCCGAATTTGTTTATAGTTATGATGCTGATATTTTAATCAAAGATGATGCTCTAAAATTATTAGACATTATGTATGAAAAAAATATGATTGATAAAGAGGATTTTGAAACATTCAAGATTAGAGTTAATAAAAATGAACCTGTTTTAGATGATATTATTGAAATACTCTTTAGCGTAGTTGAAGAAAATGAAGGTAAAAAAATAATGAATGAATATCCTCATTAGAAAAATGTCTAAAAAAAAATGTCTAATAACTTAAAAAATGTCTAATATGAAAACAAAAGAAGATTTTAATAATTGGACAAAAGGGTGCGAATGTGAAAACAGCATCGGTCAAACTTGGTGTTGCAATCAATGTGGATTACCATACGACACAAGAAAATCTAAATCTGTTGAAATATCCGATGGCTACCATACTATGTCAGAACTATACGAACATAGAAACAAACTATTTATTGTTTTATGCTCCGAAATAAGTAAAAATCCACAATATCAAACAGGAAAAAAATCACAAGTTTGGAGAAGCAAAAGACACTCTGACGAATCTTATTATAGTGGTTGGTTTATTATGGGAATAGGAAAAGAAAGTGGAGAGCAAATAACATATCATCTACCCGAATCACTTTGGGGAAAAACTGATTTCGCAGACACATTAGAAAAAGCACCTCAATACGATTATCATACATCAAATGATGTTCTAAATAGATTAATGGATTTACTGTGAGAAACTCAATAATTTCAAAAGCGAAAAAACTAAAAGAACTTGCCGAAAGGGGAGTTGATGGCGAAAAAGAAAATGCAAAAATGATGTTTGATGCCTATATTAAAAAACATAACATTACCGAAGAAGAATTAAGTAATGGATTAAATAATTTAGTTGATATTCCTGATGAGGTTTTTTTAAGAGAAATGATTAAAGAGATTTTTCCAAATGCAATATATACTTTGTTCGCATCTATATTTAGTGATAATGATAATATGAAATCTGATGCAAAAAATAAATTAGGCGATTCATTAATTAAGTATGCTCAAATAATAAATAAAAGAGTAGATAAAATAGTAAAAAGATGAATTTTGAAATTGTAAAAAAAATAACTGAATTAAATATGTCCGAATTGGATTTATTATATTGTTCAGCATATCCGAATGTCCCCCAAGTGATTGAAGATAGAATAATATCCTATGAGGAAGAATATGTAATAATTACCAACTTTGGATGCTCCCTTGTTATTTGGGAAGATTATCAGGTTGAATTATTTTCAGACGTTATGCCTGTTCATAAAATAAACATACTCAATATAATGAGTGCGTTATTAAGTGTCGGTGCAATAAAACTTATCAACATTTGTTGCGAATTGTAAATAAATTACTAATTTTGTATAAATTCTACGGTCAATGAATATCACTAATTTAGAAAATAAATACGGGAGGGCTTTTGTTTCCCTAAATGATTTCATATCAAAAAAATACAAAAACTTAAAATATAAAGAATTGGAGTTCTCTTTATTTCGTGGACTATTATATGAGTTTTTTGAAAATAACAATATATTTATTAGTGTTTATCCTTTTGAGTTCAATAATCCAAGATGGACTTACAGAATAAACATTGATAGTTACGAGATTATAGATGGGGATTATTCAGATAAATTTTTAGCAGAATATGTCGCTTTTGATAAATGCTTTCAGTTTCTTGATACGAGATTATTTGTTAGCGATATACACTCAAATTTACACGAAGATTCATCTGATATTGAAGTTTTAAAATTTAATTGGAAACATCTTGATAATGTATTAAAAAGTAAAAGACAAAAAAATAAAATATGAAAAAGAAACCAATAAAGAAGTCGGCTAAAAAAGTTGCAAAAAAAACTGCACCTAAAAAGAGTGCTTCAAAAAGAATCAGAATCAGAAAAAATAGCAGTAATGCAATAGATGATAGTGAAAGTTATATTGTATTCAGAGAAAATTCTGATGATAGAAATAGCGTAATAATTACCAATATGCCTGACCCAATGAATATGAATGAGGAAGAAAAAAAGCAATTCTCAAGAAGTATTGGTATGATTACAGGTAAACTTTCAAAGTTTATGCTTGAAATGGGAGGTATGGACGTATCCTATAAAATCAACGGGGAGGAAATAGATGATATTAAAAAGATGCAGGAGATGGATATAAAGGAAAAGATTAATCTTGCAATTAAAGAAGAAAGATATGAAGATGCTCAAAAGTTAAAAAACATTTTAGAAAATAAAGAGCCATCTGTTTCTTTTAAAGAAAAAGAAGAAAATGCTGTAATTAAAGAAATACTTGATTTTATAAGCAAATGCAGAGGGATAGTTGTTCCTAAAAAAGTAATTACCAAAATAAAATCAATGTGTCGTGGTTTTCTGCATACTGAAATAAAAGATATGGGCGAGGTGTATAATGCTTTAATGATAAAACATAAAACTATGCCTGTTGATAACGGTGAAATTTTTGTCCTTTTTAAAAAATAAATATGGGTAGAGATATTATATACAACAAATGTAAACATTGTCAAAACGAAAGTTTACAATCTGACTATGATTATATTCTTGAAGAATTAAATGAAACTTGTGATGTTTGTGGTTATTATCACAACATAAAACTAACTAACAAGTGTGAAGATGGAAATTATCCTGATGATTGGAAACCTGAATACGAAGAAACTGAAGGGAATACAGGATTTGTCATAAACATCTTCACAGAAACAGGAAATGCTCGTTGTTTATGCCACGAGGAAAATCTTGAAGATTTAATTGAAAAATTAGAAAATGATGATAACGTCATATATTTCGGAATAACGCATAAAGGTAAAAACGGTTATAAAACACAAATTTTTGAAAAATGAATTTAGGAGAAATTATAAAAGCAAGAAGAACGGAAGATAAGATTTCGTTAAAACAAATGTCTAACTATTTAGGAATATCCGAATCTATGCTATCAAGGATAGAGAATGGAGAAAGAAGATTTAGTGAAGAAAATTTGAGTAAGGTTTCAAAGTATCTTAAAATATCTGAAAGGGAAATTAAGGTGTATTGGATTTTAGACGACATTAAAACTAAATTTTCTAATAACTCAAACTTCCCTGAAGCCATAAAAAGATTAAACAATGAATACAATAAAAATAATTGAAAAAATAAGCGATAACTCTGAACTCGCTGATAGGATTGTTAATCATTTTGAAGGTAACTTTAAAATAAAAACATCTTTTCAAAAGTTTTGTAATAAAAACTATATAGATGTTTGCCCATCATTATTGTTTTATTTCTTTGACACTATCAATATTAGGATTGCAATTATGCCAATGGTTAATACTGATATGTGGAGTTGTAGAATATTTACAGATAAGAGAATAATGATTAGCGAACATTACAGCAGGAAAGATGCTGAATTAGAAGGATTAAATAAAGCAATAGATTTATACATAAATGGATATGAAATTTGAGGATGAATCTAAAATTTAAAGTTTAATAATTTCATACACAATAAACAATAACGAAACGGCAGGTCAATTACAAGAAAAATTTTAACATTAATAAAAAAACAAAAAATGGAACAGTTAGAAAAAGAAGTAAAAGATAAAATGTTACAGATAGCAAAAGATTATACAGATAGAAGAAAATCTAAACCTTTTGAAGATTATGAAGAAGCGAAATATTTGAATAGTCAATATCTTACTGTAAAAGAATATTTCGGAATAGAAGGCGATTTTTATATAGTCCTTAATGATTGCATCAAAGAAGTTTTAGGAAAAAAAAGATAATATGGCAAAAGAAAAAAAAATAACAAGATTAAAAATTTGGTTGTTAGAAAACAACATAAATCAAAAAGAGTTAGCCGACAAAACGATGCTCTCAACAAACACTATAAATAGATTAGTTAATAGTGGTCAGGCAAGTAACTCTGTCATCAAATTAATTTCTTATGAACTTTCTATGGATATTGAGCAAGTAAAAGAACTTTTAAAGTTTAAGGAAGAAAATGAATTATCACGATGAAAAATGTCCTTGCTGCAATTTAAAAGAAGAAGAAAATAAGCAAGAAACACAAGTTACTCCAAACCAAAATCAAGAAACAAAAAAACCTATTGCCCTAATACAACTTTCGGGAGGAATAGACAGCACGTTTGTTTTATATGATTGGCTAATAAATAATCCTGATGAAAATATTTTAGTTCATCATATAAATCTGATTAACCACGAAAACAGATGTGAAAACGAAAAATTAGCAGTTCAAAGAATAATAAAATGGCTTTCTGAAAAAGGACACAATAACTTTACCTACATAGAAAGCACTTTTGATTATGGAAATATAGGTTCAATAATTAAAGATGTGGAAATATGTAACTTTTTTATTGGAATAATTCTACGTTCAAGTAAATGGACATCTGTAAAAAAAGTTTATATGCCAATATACAGGCACGAAAAAGTTGAAACATTAAGGCAAAAAAGAGCAAACAGATTAAGAAAGTTGGTATCTAACGACAGTATATTAAATGAAAAATTAGGCATTGAAGTTATTTACCCAATAGAACACAATACAAAAAGAGAAGTTATAGATAAAATGCCTGAAGGTCTTTTAGAATTGTGTTGGTATTGTAGATACGGTGGAATTATGCCTTGTGGCGAATGTATTACTTGTATGGATATAAAAAAATCTTATATGAATTTATAAATAAATAAAAAATGAAAAACAAAAAAAGAAAAATTAAAAATCCCTGCGTGGTTTGTGGCAACGAAGTTCGTTGGGGAATCAACGGATGTCCTGTCGTTGATAAAGGTAAGGAGTTTGAAACTTTGTTAGGTGGAGTAAAAGGAATGAAACATTATGACTGCAAATAGTATTATAGATGAAATTTTAGAAAGATACCAAGATGAATCTTTCTTAAAAGCAGATGGCTTTGATGAAGCAATTATAGGAGTTGATGAAAAAGAAATGAGATTGATATACTCTGTTTCAAAGTGCATAGAGATACTTTGTAGAGATATGTCCGAAGAAGATGCCCTTGAGCATTTTGATTATAATGTAAGTGGAAGTTATATGGGCGATAAAACTCCTATTTGGTGTTATGATATATTTGATAAATAAAAAATAATTTTATGACAATTTTTAAATTAAAAACCAAAACAAGAGAGTTGAGAGTGTGC
>Ga0315906_10002389_pt1 | contig 26264 bp, 19 predicted proteins | sample LakEriMetagenome_4_FD_203526 | JGI IMG/M metagenome (GOLD analysis project Ga0315906, IMG submission 203526) | Freshwater fungal communities from buoy surface, Lake Erie, Ohio, United States - Buoy 2 MA122 | ecosystem: Environmental > Aquatic > Freshwater > Lake > Lake biofilm | place: USA...
GGCTACAGAGATATCTAGATGAGTTTTGTTTCAAATTCAACGGCAGAAGAGATCGAAAAGAATCTGTATATCAATTGTTTATGATTATTTCGACATCTCGTCTACACACAAGCGGATAAACATTGTCGTGCATTAAACGTTTATGTTCGGTTGAGCAGTTTTTTATTATTCCCATTTGCTACAAGTCACATCCAGAGCCATTCCGATGCATTAAATAAAACGGGGCCCAACAATCAATTGGGAAAATCCGCTTAACGTATTTATCGTATAATTACGATAGTCGAACTCTGTAACTTTAAAACAGGCGTGGGAATTATTAATTAAGGTTTGCCCTGTTTCCTGCTAATATTATTGCATCAGGATATTATCTTGCCCATCCCAAAAATCATCGTTAATAATCCTAGTCGTGAATATATTTTCAACGTATAACCACTTATGAGTTTCTTTCAATAGGTGGATTAACGTTCTTTAGGCCAATGGAGAAATAACTAAAAACCATCAGCTAACAAAGTTTATCAAGACTTGAAATTTTCGATCAATGGAAATGGGAAAAGATTACCAAGCCGGTATAAATTATTCCCCCCTTTTACTTTATGCAAATATTGCAGTTTGCTTTGTCGTGAAGGCCAAAATGAAGTACTTGCGGTTTGTCTGGTTTAATCTTGGCCTTGTAAACGGCTAATTGCTCGGTGCGGAGAATGCTCTCTATACCAATATCCCGGAAGTCTCGGGCATCTTTTATCTTTTGGTTAAATACGAGCAGTTGTGTCTGAAGTAATTCTTCATCATTGCTTTCTCGCTGAATCTTCTTCTTTTCTGTTTCCAATGCCGCTACTTCCGAAGAACATAGCCTGATGAGTTGCCGTATTTCTTGCATTTGAACCGTGTCTGGTCGCAGCTGTGTGCGAATGTTTTCAAGTAATCGCTTGTCTTGGTCATTCATCTCCTGCGAATATGCACCAATGGGACTCAAACTAAAAAAAGCGCAGAACACGTAAATAATTGGCAGGATTGTAGAACTTAGACACTTCATCAACTCAAAGGTGCAAAATTCATGCGAGAAATTATTATTCTAGGAAGTTTTGCGGTGTGTATGATTCCAATGGCTTTCGCTCAAACAACCGGCCCTTCGACCGAACAACAATGGAAAAAGCTCGAAACACTTGTTCAGGAAAATGGAGGAACGGTAGGATTTAACGCACGCGATACTGAGGGAAACATCATACTGGCAAGGAACGACAGGCAGAATTTTATTCCCGCGTCGAGTATTAAATTGCTAACGGCATTAGCTGCCATTCAGCTGCTAGGAGAGAATTATCGTTTTAAATCGGAGCTGTACTCCACAGGCGAGGTTGTTCAGGGAATTTTACAGGGCGATGTTTACATCGTTGGCGGAGGAGACCCCTCACTGCTGTCAAAATATTTTCCTGATCTCAATCCAATTGCAGGGTGGGTTGCCGCAATAAAGAAATCCAGCATCAGAGAGATTCAAGGAAGTATTATCGGGGTTGATACCCACTTCAAAGGCTATCCGTTATCCTTTGGTGTCAGTATGGAAGATGTGGGAAACTACTATGGTTGCGGAGCCTGGGGGCTCAATGCGTTCGATAATTCCGTCCCAGTTTTCTTACATTCGGGTGAACCCGGAACGACCTTTCAGGTAATTACGCCGGAAGATTTCTCGGGCACCAATTATACCGCTCAGGGTACCGCAGAAAAACAAAGTAGCGATGAGGCTTTTGTTTTGGGAATGCCCGGTTTGTTCGAACGTGTTATCGAAGGCACTATGCCCGCGAATATTAAGGGGTTTCAGATTGACGCGTCTATGCCGGACCCCGCCTTGTATCTTGCCAGATATTTAACATCAGAGCTAAAGAAATCGGGAATTAACGTATTGAAGGAGGCGGCATCGTTGCGGGACCCGTTTCCTTCTGCATCTGTGATGGCAGATCCAGTGCTCTCTCCAAAATTAAGTTCTCTCTGCGAAGTAATGTTGCGTGAAAGTCATAATCTTTTTGCAGACGCCATATTCAGGGAGATGTCTGTTTGGCGAGCAATGGATGGTACCTATTCCTCAGCCGCCGACGTGTTTAAGGAAGTTTGTGGATTGCCGTTAAGGGCAAAGATTATGGATGGCAGTGGCTTGTCATGTCAAAATTTTCTCTGTCCATATGATTTTTCGAAAGCGCTTCACCGATTAAGTACAGCAGAAGAATTTTCGCCTCCGCGGGGATTAAAAGTGGAAACACTTACCAATGGAACAGTTTTACACTATAAAACAGGCACAATGAGAAACGTAAGAGCTATAAGTGGTTATATCAATAGCGCTGAAAAGGGGTGGCAATGTTTTTCAATTATGGCAAATGGATTTGACGAAAATGGTGCCGATATACGAAGGCAGATGTTGGCTTTTTTGAGAGCGTATTTTGGAGGAGCATAATCACCTACAATTCAAATCGCTCTTCAGAATGCGCATTTAATTCGTGTATGGTCATTCCTTTAGGTAAATACGGCTCAAAATCTTATTACGCAAGCGGCCTAACTACCTATCCTGATAAGGTTCTGATTTGCAGCTAGTCGCTTGAACGTGCCAATTGATAGGAGACCCTTGTACATTCAGTTAAGATTGTTCAGTTCAGTCTTACATGTAGACCAAGGAACAACTTCGCACTCGGAAGGCTTGCCCGGATTTGACATCGGCCAAGAAATACTTGAAACAAATAAGCCTGTCAAGGAGAATCAGTGTTGACCGGTATGGTTAGGATACCCCGATAATACGGGTTCACCCGTTTCGAAAGTAATGGTTGCTTACAACGCAACATTTTGCTTTTCGAAACCCAAAACATAGATGTTAAGAATCATAGCATTGAATTGGCCGGTGATTTTTCATACTGTACTATTGGCAAGTCAGGCTCTTACTAGTCCAGATATGTGCCAAGGATGTTCGTTGCAGACAGTGCATTGGGCATGTATTAACATGGATGCACTCGCAAATTGTCCACTATGGCGAGGAAAAGGAGGCTTTTTTTCAGTATATTTGATAGATTAATGCGGCGAGTGTATTTAAAATATGTGATGTTCTTTGCCTGTCTTTTTGGTAGTTTCGGAGGTTACAGTCAAATTCTCTCCGGTACATTGTCCGTTTCAGGTATTGGTTGTGGCTGCGCTCAAGGATGTGACTTAAGCGCTATTGGAGGACCGGATTGTGGGGCGGGTGTTTTGGGGAATTGTCTCGAAGGACACCTCCCAATGAGTATTAGCATTCCTATTCCGGAAGGCTGTCAGGTGACCGTAACCGCGAGTATGGGGCCTCGGCCGAACGGCTGTACCACTTCTGGAGCCGATGGCAACGCAATCACGAACGATCGCCTCAAGGTTCAGGGGACGTCTGCTAAAAACTGGATAGTCGGAAACAATAATGCCCTAATTTCAGATTCGTATAGCCAAACTGGAGGAACTATTACTGTTTCGGGGTATGCCAATCGAGCTGATGAAATTATTACCTATGCCGTTTATGAGGATATCCCGGGATGCTTCCTGGCCGCATTGCCGGTAACCTGGGGGGATATCAGCCTTACGATGGAAGAGGGAAGATGTCTCCTGAGTTGGTTTACATGGTCAGAATACAATAATTCTTTTTTTGCGGTGGAGGCTTCGTCGGACGGAGTCAATTTTCGTGAAATAAAACGTGTTGAGGGAAGTGGAACATCTCAAGAGAAAAACGTTTACGAAACGTCTTTTCCTGCCTCTAACGTTGAGGGAGAGAACATCTATGTGAGACTGCGCCAGGTAGATTATAATGGTCAATATAGCCTGTCGCCGGTGTATTATATTCCTTTGCTCAAGCAAGAATATACTCTCTTGAATTTCGTGCCCTTGGAACGATATCTGGAGCTCTTTATTCCAAGTGAACGAGCCGGGAGGTATACGCTCTCTTTGTATGCAGCGGGAGGATTATTGCTGCAACGAACTGAAATTAATTCTGATGGACATCATCAAGTTCAATTGCCTGAGAATCTCCGCGGCTTCTTTATTGCCGTCCTGGAAGAAAGTTCTCGAGGAATTCTGCTGTCCAGAAAGATTCCGGCAATGTGATGCCATAGTTGTGGAAGCTCTTTGGTTGTCGCGGCTAATTAGATAGCCATTTTTTTACCGCCTCTTTAAATAGTTCAGAGTCTTCTTTGCCTTGTTTTAGTCGGAAAGGGATGCTGATATCTGGAACAATATTTTCGGGATTGGCATTAAAACTATCATCGCTGTTCAGGCGTATCGTAGATAGGAAAATTTGAAGGCCAGAGTTTTCAAGTACGAATGGGGTAGGGTTTCCCCAGGTACCACTTTCCGGACCCAAGCAAGGCTGACCTATTACGGGGCCGCGTTCCTCTTTGCGAAAAACTGATGTAAAGATCACGCTGGCAGAAGCACTTCTCCCATTCACCCATACCGACGCCGGCCCAAAAAAACTATACTTGGAAATTGGTGTAGTGGTTTGATAGTAGATTGTGTCGACGGCTCCTGCCGGGAGATTCATCATCCGCTTAAAGTGCTGCCACTCTTCGTTATTTCGGTAAAAGATGTCGAGGTATTTCTCTTGAAAACGGGTAAGGACGTTGTCATTTCGTTCATGGGCAAGCCTACTCTGACGATATATCACATTTGAAGGTAGCCGACCCCACGTAACCCCGGCGTAGCCCAGCAAGAGGAGGGCCCGACTGGCTTTCCCTCCAAAGTTGTCTCGTAGGTCAATGGCAATATTACTAGTGTTATGTTCCTTAACCGCTTTGAAAATCTGATTCATGGATCGAATAAAGTGCACATCGCTTCGATGCGAAAAGGACTCCACCTTAACAATTGCCAGATCCAACGAATCCAGAAACTGAAGTGAGTACATATCGTCTATGGCGATAACAGGAGTATTTGCTTGGTCAGGCTGAGGTAGTTGTTTGTTCTTTTTACCGCTTTTGCGCCTTTCCTTTCGCAGTTGCTGCCATTCATCGAAAGTTCTGCCAGGATAGTTCAGGCAGATGGTGTCGTTGCTTACGGGCGCCTGAAGGCATACTATATTAGTTTCGTTAACCGGAAAATGCATGGGGAACATAGCAGGGAATAAAGCGTCTTTCATACGCAAAGTTCCTTCAGGACTATTGCCTTCGCTTGTTGCGTAGGCATAAATAGAGGCGTTTATTTCTCTGGCACTATAGCCATTGAAAGACAGCAGTTCATAGCCTTCAGCCAGCAGCGAATCATGGTCGTAGGCTATGAAAAGACCTTCCCCGGTATCGTGAACGCCGAAGCTACAATAGCGACCGTTATTGTGGGTATAAAACTCGAATTGACTTCCAAAGTCTACATAGGTATGGCTATCCCGCAGTACCCGCAGGAAGTCGGAAACTACCCTGGCGTAGTCATAATAAAATAAGCCAGACCTTACCCGATGCAAGGCCTTATTCCACGAAGTCTCGAATTCTATTTCGGTGCAATAGGTAAAAGGATTTTGGTGCGTTTCTAAAATGCGTTCGCGAAGCTCTTTCAGATCAGCTTGTAACGTTTCTGCAGGTATAAAATAATTACCGGCGATGGAACTGCTTATATCAGATCGTGAAAAATTCGATAAGGCATACGGATCGGTGTAATCGCTTTGGGCGATAGCAGTTAATCGGGCGACGAACAGGAGAATTACGGCGCTATTGCTCCCGCATTTTAACCATTGTAAGAATAGTCGCAAGCGCCACAGTTTCTCCTGTTTCATCATAGACGTCAACAAAGAATTTAACGATTCCTTTAGCAATATCGTTCGCATCCTTTTTTTCCTGGGCGATTTTTTCTTTTACAGTAAGGCGAACTCCTATAGTCATTCCCGGATAGACCGGTTTGGTAAAGCGGCATTCATCAATACCATAATTAAGTAATACAGGACCCTTCCGGGGATCTACAAACATGCCCGCTGCTTTCGATAATACAAAGTATCCGTGGGCAACCCTCTTTTCGAAGATAGTTCCTTCCAATGAGGTGGCATCAACATGCGCATAGAAATTATCTCCGCTTACATTGGCAAAATTACTTATATCGGCCTCCGTTACGGTGTGCTTATGGGTATATACTGTTTCTCCGATTTTGAGATCCTCGAAATGCTGCCGGAAAAGATGTGGTTCGGCCTCGCGACGTTCAGCGTTTTGCTGATAGACTCCGGTTATCCGGGTAATCGAGTTTGGGCTACCCTGAATCGCTGTGCGCTGCATATAATGTAGTACTCCGCGCTTTCCACCCATTTCTTCGCCTCCCCCGGCTCTTCCCGGGCCTCCGTGTACAAGCATGGGCATGGGTGATCCATGGCCGGTAGACTCCGGACCGGATTCGCGGTTTAAAACTAAAATTCGACCGTGGTAGGATGCTGCTCCGTATATATATTCGGCCGCGAAATCGTCGTTCCAGGTAGCAATGGTCGATACCAAGCTGCCTTTTCCTAGTTTGGAAATTTCAACAGCCTGTTCTATATCGGTGTATGGTATCACGGTACTTACCGGTCCGAATGCTTCTACTTCATGAGTCCCAAGGGCATCGAACGGCCTTCTATTTAGCAATAGTACTGGCGATAAGAAGGCTCCTCTTTCAGGAAAATCGGCTTGAAAATTTCCTTGCTCAGGATTGCCGTAGATCATTTCACTATGTTGTAGCAGTTCCTCAATTTTTTCTTTCACTTCATTGCGTTGGCCAAGACCGGCGAGACTTCCCATGCGGACGTTCTCTCTTCTGGGGTCACCAATAACTGTTTTATTTAACTGCGACTGCAATGCTTCGATAAATGCTTCAGTATACTGCTCTGGAACCAGAATTCGGCGAATAGCAGTGCATCTTTGTCCGCATTTCAAGGTCATTTCCTTACGAACTTCTTTCACAAAAAGATCGAATTCAGGAGTGCCAGGGGCGGCATCGGGACCTAACACAGCGGCGTTGAGCGAATCGGCTTCCATCGTAAACGGAACGGCATTTTCCACGATACACTTGCCGGCCTTTAGCTTCTTACCCGTTTCGGCTGAACCCGTGAAGGTAACCACGTCTTGATTGTCTACATAGTCCAATAGATTGCCGGCAGAACCACATAGTAGTTGAAGCGAACCTTCGGGTAGAATTCCCGACGCGATAATTTCTCTTACTACTGCTTCTGTTAGATAGGAAGTAAGCGTAGCGGGTTTAACCAGCGCAGGAACTCCGGCCAGAAAATTTACGGCAACTTTTTCCAGCATTCCCCATACTGGAAAGTTAAAAGCATTTATATGGATGGCAATACCCTCCTTGGGTACCATAAGGTGGTGGCCAATGAATGAACCGCTTTTAGATAGTTTGGCGAAGTCTCCATCCACATAAAAGGGTTTATCCGGGAATTGTCTTCTTAAGCTGGAGTACGCAAAGAGGTTTCCAATACCACCTTCTATATCCACCCAGCTATCTGCCTTAGTGGCGCCGGTGGCATAACTCAACTCATAAAAAGAATCCTTGCATTCATTGAGATGCAAGGCGAGTGCTTTGAGCATCCTTCCGCGTTCATGGAATGTCATTTTTCGTAAGGCTCGCCCGCCGTAATTTCTTCCATACTCTAGAATTTCAGCGAATGGAAGTCCTTCTGTTGTAGCAGATGCTACGGGTTCACCGGAAATGGCATTAAACAAGAGAGCCCCTTCTCCGATTCCCTCTTGCCATTTGCCCAAAACATAATTACCAAGTTTTTGCGTCATGCTCGTTGTTCTCTGGATTCGATTCAAAGTTAGCCAAATGATTGTCGCTAGCCGAATATCCATTAAAAGCCGCCAAATTCTAAGATTAACAAGACAAATTCGAAAAAACTGCTAAAAATCATTTGGAGGAGACGAAGAAATTACTTAATTTGGTGCAAACTTTTAAAAGTCCTTAAACAGTACTCAGTAAAGTAGCATTGCTTAACCTGCTTTCGCTGACTTCTGTGGCGGGAAACAAACAGAAATTAGAATTAAATCTTATACCAAACCATGAAAAATGTTGCTCTAATCGCGTCGGTGTTCGCTTCAATGAGCGTAGCCGCACAAAATGTTCAGCTTGTAGTTGAACAAGTTGACAATCAGGCTCTCGTTCCGGGCAATACCTACAGAGTATATGCGCAGCTTCCTTCTGCGGAATACTCATTGCATGCCGTTTTTGGAGATAGCGAATCCAGCCTAATTATCGAATCTACTGCGCCTTTCTATCAGCACAGTTACGGCGGCAACACAGCTATGAATGTGAATGCAGCCGTTCTCGGAATTGCACCGGAGCTTGCTTACGATTCATGGATTACAATAGGTAAGGACCATGGTAATAACAACAATCTTTGGGATGCAGGGATAACTTATAATTCCTTTGCAGATGGAAACGCGCTCCTTATTCAGGATGGTGCGTGGTTCCTTCTTCCTACAGACCCACAAACCAAAGAAGGCCAAAACAACCTTATCCTTATTGCCCAGCTTACTACCACTGGAATTGCTTCCGGTGTAATAAATATGCAGGGATGGGATGGCGAAAACAAGCCCTGGAGGCTCCGCGGGCTTACTTTCAGCACCAGCAATGCTCAGGTTTTAGGATGTACCGATGTTAATGCCGAAAATTATAACGTTAATGCTACCTACAACGATGGTAGCTGCCAAGTGGCAGAGGGCGGAAATAATTCTTCAGCTCCTGTTGCGGAAGCCCCTGCGCTGGAAGATGAAACCAAATGGACTATTTTCCCTAATCCGGTTTTCGAAGGAATTATCAATATCCAGTTTGATCAGGTTCTAGATGCTAAGGCTGGTAACGTGCTTGTTAACATCTACGACATGGCTGGTAAAATGGTTTTCGGTAAAGAAATTAACGAAGGCAATGTCGTTGGTGGAAATCGCATCATCCTCAACACAGATCTTGCTGCCGGTTCGTATCAGGTGAACGTAATTCACGCCGGAGTTTCTTCCGCTCAGATGATTGTAGTGCAGCGCTGAAATTAATTCTGATTTAAATATTAAACCGTCTGCTCGCAGCAGGCGGTTTTTTATTTTCTGCTGCGTTTCGAGCCGAAAGAGAATAAGTCAGTAAGCAATCTTGTTGAAGTTCGCCAATTATATTTGGCAAGAACAAATTGTCGGCCGGCTCTCGCTAAATCTACCGACGCATCCTTGTTTGCTAACAAGTAAATACAATGGGAGGCAAGTTCTTCCGGAGTGTCGCCTACCATAATCTGCTGATTCGGTGTTGCCATAAGGGCGTTATTAGCTAGGGAGGTGCTTACACAGGGCAGCTCCATGCTCATGGCTTCGAGGAGTTTGTTCTGCAGGCCACTTCCAATTCGCATAGGAGCAATAAAAACGTTTGCCGAGGCATAGGCTTCACTCATATCTGGAATACGACCACTCACATAAATGCCATTTCCGGCACGTTTGCTAATGGCTGCTGCAGGCGAAGTTCCGGCGATAAGCAATGTCGTATCTGGCCTTGCAGAGCGAATTAAAGGCAAAATTTCATCTATCAGAAATATGGCTCCATCCACATTCGGGGGATAGCTCATGTTCCCCGTAAAAACAAGATCATACTCCTTGGTTCGGGATATGGGGCTGAATACAGCCTCGTCTATTCCATTAGGTATTACCGCGATACGGCCTGCTTCCGGATGAAAGATGAACTTCCTGTCTTGAGCCGATATAATACAATGCCCGTCGAAATAATCGAAAATAAGATGTTCATATGCGGCCAATCGGCGAAATTCTTTTCGAACAAATAGCTTAAACAGCCATCTGCTGCCCTGAATACGACGCTCATATCCTTTGGAAAGGGCGTCCATATAATCGATGGTCTTGGGTATATGATGAATGCGCTTGATGTATTCTGAAGCTCTCACCATTTGGCAATACAAATGATCGGGGTTAAAGGATTGGATATGAGAGTGAATTTTTCTCGCCGCTTTTTTTTGAAAGAAGTAAGCTACCTGAAAGGGTTTGCGCGAAAAAAAAGCTTTAACCAGGTTTATGTAGATCCCTGACCTGCTGAGGTACACTACTTCCAATTTACTTACTGCCTGGCTAACAATTGCAATATGTTCCGGATCTAGGGAGGTATCGCTAAGGCAACAAAGAAATACCTCGTGTTCGCGACTGAGCTCCCTTGCCTGATGATAAGCCCTAAGTTTATCCCCCTTGTCCAAGGGCCAGGGCAGCCGAGAGACAAGCATGAATATCTTCATTTGTCTAATAGACTTTCATAAAAACTGACAAGTTTGGCTATTAATATTTTATTGTCGAAATGGGTCTCTACCAATCCTCGGCCTGCAAAAGATAATTCAGAAAGGAAGCTGGAGGATTGAAGTAACTTTTCAACGTATAGTGCAAACTGGGCAGGGTTTGATGCAATTAGTATGTCCTTTTCGTGCGTACAGGGAATTCCTTCGGCGCCTATGGTTGTGCTAATTACAACCCTTCCCAATGCCATGGCTTCGATAATTTTTACGCGCATACCACCCGCTGAAAGTAAGGGCACTACCATTATGTCATTGCTGGTAATGAACTGTTTAGCGTTTTCTACTTCTCCTAGCACTTTAACTCCCGGATACTCGCTATCTAACAGATGCGCAGGCATATTGCGCCCAGCTATAGTGAATCTCACTTCCGGATGTTTAGCATGAATTTCAGGCCAACTATCTTCAAGAAACCAAACGATACCTTCGATATTAGGCGACCAATCCATGGAGCCGATATGAAATAAGTCAAGTCCATGACCGGAGTGTGGTACCTGGAAATTATATTCTTCTAGGTTAAGGCCAAATGGGACTGTTACCAGTGGTATTTTAACTCCAAGTTTTCTGTAATGGCGGGTATCTTCGGCAGAAATGGATGCTATGCCGTCTACCTGAGTCATTACCTGTAATTCGGTATCCTTAAGCTTTCGGGCCAAATAATTGAGATAGGTCTTCCGGGCAACATTTTTTGTGCCTCCTGCCATTCTCTCCCATATAACGTATTCAAGATTGTGGCTTCGTAAAACGATTCTTGCTTTACTAAAACGCCTAATGGTGCCGATATATGGCGTCATAAACAGACTTTCCAAAATAACGAGGTCGAATTTCCCTCGCTTAAGCAGCTGATTTAATCTCAGATCCATATCCGGACTGAAAAAGCGGCTGATATTGTAGCTGTCGCTCGTTATAAAATTGGAGAGGGCATCGATTACATTTACACGAGTATCGACGAAAATTGCCTCTATATCAGTGGAGGCACGATAACCGGAGGGCATTTCTTCCGGCTTGAAAGGATGCTTATGAGTGGCAATGCAAAGCACCTTAACTTCATGCCCTGCTTGAAGCAGGCCCTGAGTAACCATGTGCATGGCAAGGCAGCCGCCATCTTTTGGGGGGTATGGGGGTTTATGGCAGAGTTGCAGAATCCTCACGTAACTTCTTTCTGTTTCGAATACTGTTTTTGAGACTATTCCATAATTTGGAATAAGCTTCTTTGTCCATGATGGCGCTGTCGTTGGCGGCTTTCCAAGTGAGAAAAAATCCTAGAGGAAGCAAAATAATCGTACTGATCCACATGCCAATCCAAGGTTCAAGCGCTCCCGTTTTAGCCATTTTTTCTCCGGTTATCGTAATCATGTAATAGACTACGAAAAGGATGATGGCAAATACAGAGGGAAGGCCGAGACCGCCTTTTCGTATGATAGCTCCTAAAGGAGCCCCAATAAAAAAGAGCACTATGCAGGCGAAGGCGAAGAAGAATTTCCTATGCCATTCTATCTCGTGGCGCGCGATGAATTTGTCCTTATTGCTTACATCTTCCAGTGTTCGTTCGATATACGACTTAGACTTCCGCGCAATATCGCGTGCAACACTTATTGCTCTGCGCTGCTGAACTAAAGTTAATTTGTTATAAAAGTAATCTGATTTGAAACCCGGGGCAGCATCAAATGGCAGACTGTCTCGATGAAATATAAGGCTTTGCTGCATATAATTTACCAGGTCTTCTTCGCTCCGCACAATACGTTGTTGTATGGAGTCCACAGCCACATCGAGCTGACTCAGACTCATCATATCGTACGAATTTGCAAATAAGTCTTCGCTAGCCTTACTGAATTCAAAACTGCTTAAGTCCATCCTAAGAACATCCTTCTCAAAATGCGTTTTGATGTGCGGAAATACATTCTTCTTTTTGCCCGATTCAAGTTGTTCATCGTAGGAATATCCTTCGAATAAAGAGAGTACCAGAAAGCGCTTATCCTCTGTTTGTTCCATAACACCCTTGCGGGCGCGGATTACAGTACGATTCCCCGTGTCTTTACGACGATGATCGTAGATTAGCACATCTTCCAGTTCTTTTCCGTCTTCGCTCTTATGTTTCACGCGGATACTAAATCCTTCTATACCATTGTAAAATACACCAGGACTTAGATTAAAGGCCGGCCGCTGTTCAGCCACACTGTACAATAGCGACTTAAACTTAAGGTTGGCGACAGGCCAGACATTATTTGCAAAATAAAAGGCTCCAATAGCTACGACGGCAATGAATACTATGAGCGGTCGTAAAATGCGAATCAGCGAATTACCGGCAGACTTCATGGCGGTGAGCTCATAATTCTCAGCCAAATTACCAATAGACATAATGGAGCTGAGCAGTATAGCCAAAGGAAGAGCCAGATTGACGAGCTTTGATGAAGCGTATATAAGCAATTCTGCTATTATACTCAATTCCAATCCTTTACCCATCAAATCGTCCACATGCTTCCATAAGAACTGCATCTCGAAAATGAATAGCGCAATGAAGAACGTTAATATGAACGGTCCAAGGTAGGAGCGGAGTAAGAGTAGGGTAAGTTTCTTCACACTAAACGGAATAGTGCAAATATACTTCTTCAGTCTGTTAACTGCAGGCATGGTTGAACCCGATAGTAATTCGAAAAACCTTTAACGGAGAAAGCAAGGCTAAGCGGTCTTTGTGTATATTTGCGCCCTGTTTTTTTCTTATAAAAACCTCGTAAAGACATGAAATTTAAAGTGTTACAGTGGCTTTCAATAGCCGCAATTACGGCGATTGTCTCGTCCTGCGGAGAGAAGAATGCCGAAAAACCCGCCGCTACCTCGCAGGATACTACCATGATTCAGCAAATAATCGGCGACGACGGATTTGTTTGGCAAACGGAACAGTTCGCAGATCTTCGGATTTTAAAGTATAAGCTTCCGGGATGGGATAGCCTTAGCTCCAAGCAGAAAGAATTGGTATATTATCTAACCCAGGCGGGCCTTGCCGGCAGAGACATAATTTGGGACCAGAACTACAGGCATAATTTGCATATCCGCAAATCTCTGGAAACCATATATCAAAAATACTCCGGCGATAAAACCACCGAAAACTGGAAAAATTTCGAGATCTATCTGAAGAGAATCTGGTTTTCGAACGGAATTCACCATCATTATTCGTACAATAAAATTCTGCCTGATTTCCCTGTGGAGTATTTCGAAGAATTATGCGCCCAAACATCAGTAACGATAAACGAGGAGGCTAAAAAAGCCATGTTTGATCCTGAATTTGATGCTAAAAAGGTCGAACAGGATGGAGCAAAAGGTCTGCTGGAGAATTCTGCGGTAAATCATTATGCGCCTGAAGTAACTACCGATATGGCAAAGGCCTATTTTGAATCGATTATAGACAAAAGTAATCGCGCGCCAATTTCCTATGGGTTGAATTCAAGGAAAGTGCTTGGTGCTGATGGTAAAGTGACTGAACAGGTATATAAGTCCGGAGGTCTGTATGGAGCGGCACTCGACCAAGTAATTTTCTGGCTGGAAAAGGCCGAGAAAGTCGCCGAAAACGAAAAACAGGCAGCCGGTTTCAGAAACCTTATTAAATATTATCAGACCGGGGATCTTAAAGTATGGGATGTGTACAATATCAATTGGGTTAAGGAATTGGAAGGAGACATAGACTACATTAATGGATTTGTTGAAGTATATAATGATCCTATGGGCTATACGGGTTCATTCGAGTCTATAATTGAAATTACCGACTTTGAGGCATCGGATAGGATGAAGGTATTGATGGACAACGTGCAGTGGTTTGAGGATAATTCGAGCATAATGGCCGAACACAAGAAAAAGAATGTAACAGGTGTTACCTATAAGGTAGTCAATGTTGCTGGTGAGTCTGGCGATGCTTCGCCGTCAACTCCTATAGGCGTTAATTTGCCCAATGCAAATTGGATTCGAACCCTTCACGGGAGCAAATCGGTAAGTTTGGGCAATATCGTAGAGGCTTACGATCAGGCTTCGGGCTCCGGTATGCTAGAGGAATTTGCCAATGACGAAGAAGAAATTGCTTTAGCCAAAGCACACGGTGCAGTTGCAGGAAAGCTTCATACAGCATTGCACGAAGTGGTAGGGCATGCCTCAGGGCAGATTGAAGAAGGCGTGGGTACGCCTAAAGAGACCATTCAGGAATATGCCAGTACCATTGAAGAAGGCCGAGCCGATCTGGTAGCCTTATATTATATGATGGATCCTAAATTGGTTGAACTTGGACTTATGGAGTCTTTGGACGTTGGTAAAGCTGAATACGACAGCTATATCCGCAACGGCTTGCTGGTTCAGCTTCGCAGGCTAAAGAAAGGAGAGAATATTGAAGAAGCCCACATGCGCAATCGCGCCTGGGTTTCTCGCTGGGTACTTGAAAAAGGCGTTCAGGATAGCATAATTGTTCAGGTAAAGCGCGATGGTAAAACGTTTTATGATATTCGCAACTATGACAAATTGCGAGGCTTGTTCGGCGACTTGTTGCGCGAAGTTCAGCGCATCGTGTCGAAGGGCGATTATCAGGCTGCGAAAACGCTGGTAGAAAATTATGGTGTTCGCGTTGATGCGGCCCTTCACCAGGAAGTTCTCGACCGTTCGGAGAAATTGAAGATTGCCCCTTATGCCGGATTTATGAATCCCGTTCTTGTTCCTGTAACTGACGAGCAGGGTAATATTCTCGATGTAAAGGTGGAATATATGGAGAGTTTTACCGAGCAGATGCTTATGTATTCGAAGAATTACAGCTTCCTCCCCGAGTATAATTGAAAATAGCTTTCAGCATAAATTGAATAAAACCCGGGCAGAAACCCGGGTTTTTGCTTTTGTCGGCGGGGGGAGGCTATGCATTTAACCGCATGCCTTTATAATACAGGATTTGATGGCGATTAGACTAATATTGATTACGTCTAAAAGGCCTTTGCTTCGGAGTAGCATTGATTCTTATGGGGTTATTCTTCCCGGCAAATTGTATTACATTTCGAACGTAAATCTGCGATCACTTGAAAAAATTTCTGCTCTCTTTTCTTTGCGCTATTGCGTTGGGATATTCCTTTGCCCAGGTTCCATGTGAAAATGGTTATGCCGGAACATACCAATGCAGCGGTGTTGATTTAATGTCGCGGCTTAGTATACCGGAAATTGGGGGAGGTCAAAATCTAAACGATTGCTGGGGTTGGACATCGCCGACAGGGAAAGAAATTGCTATTATCGGACGTTCCGATGGAACATCGTTTATAGATATTTCTGACCCCATTGCCCCTGTATATCTGGGAAATTTGCCCACACATACTACACCAAGTCTTTGGAGGGATATCAAGGTTTATCAAAATCATGCCTTCATCGTTGCAGAAGCCGGCGGACATGGCATGCAGGTCTTTAATCTATTGCAACTGGAAAATATTCAGAATGCTCCCGCAGTATTTGGAGAGACAGCCCATTATCCCAACTTTGGCAATGCACATAACATTGCTATCAATGAATCTACGGGGTACGCATACGCTGCCGGAAGCAATACCTTTCAGGGAGGACTGCATATTATTGATATAACTAATCCAACACAACCTCAGTTAGCCGGAGGATTTGAGCAGGATGGCTATACCCATGATGCCCAAATTGTTATATATCAGGGTCCTGATGCGGATTATGCCGGGCGGGAAATAGCATTATGCTGTAACGAAGACTTTGTTACACTTGCCGACGTTAGCGATAAAACAGATTGCCAGTTGATTTCTACCATGTCTTATCCTAATGTGGGCTATGTACATCAGGGTTGGCTTACGGAAGACCACAGATTCTTTCTTCAAAATGACGAGCTCGATGAAATGAACAATTTCTTCGCTACCCGAACACACATTTGGAATGTGGAAGATTTAGATAGCCCCGCCTACATTGGTTACTATTCTGCGCCCGTAATAAGTTCAGATCATAATCTGTATACGAAGGGAAATGCTGCTTACCTCACCAATTATTTATCGGGTCTTAGGGTGGTAGATATCACCAATGTCGCCTCCGGAAATCTTGAGGAAATAGCTTTTTTTGACACGGAAGGCGGACTCAATATTCCGGGCTTTAATGGCACCTGGAGTAATTACCCATGGTTTGAAAGTGGAAATATTGTGCTTAGCAGTATGCAGAACGGAATGTTTATTGTTCGTTTGCAAGAAGGGATCGTGAATTTGGATGAACCCCTTATTGCCTCTGATAAAACGATTCATTGCTGGCCGAATCCCGCATCCGGATTTCTTCAAATAGAATGGCTTCAAGGTAAAAGCCTGAATATTTTCGATGTATATGACCGCTACGGAAGACTTGTGAGACAGACTGAACTAAGCGGTATTTCCGGGCGTTTTTCCCTAGATATTTCTGATCTTCCTTCCGGAATGTATTTATTAAAGAACCGAATGCAGGGCGGCATCTCCTTGCGCTTTATCGCAGAATAGTCAAAAAATGAGAACAAGCTTAAATTTGTTGGTCGGCCTGGTTATTGCAGGAATGGTAGCTCAGGCGCAAACGCCCTGTGTAAATGGATTTGCCGGAGGCTATCCTTGCCATTTGGTAGATCTAATGTCTTTTATTCCCCTCACGCAACTTAATGCCGGAAATAATATGAACGATATTTGGGGCTGGACCGATCCCGCTTCCGGAAGAGAGTTCGCATTAGGAGGTATGGCTGCAGGTACCTGCTTTGTGGAAATTACAGATCCTGTAAACCCGATTTTCTTGGGATGGCTGCCCACTCATACGGTTTCAAGTTTGTGGCGCGATATTAAAGTCTATGAGCATTATGCGTATATCGTAAGTGAGGCCGGTGGTCATGGCATGCAGGTCTTTGATCTTAATCAACTTCTAAATGTGGCAAATCCTCCGATCCAGTTTGGTGAAAGCGCCCATTATCAAGGTTTCGGAAATGCCCACAACGTTGCAATCAACGAAGAAACGGGCTTCGCATATGCCATTGGTTCCAATTCCTTCAGCGGTGGGCTGCACATTGTGAATATTCAAAATCCGCTTAATCCCGTTATTGCCGGCGGCTTCTCTCAGGATGGTTACACGCACGATTGCCAGGCGGTAGTTTATCATGGGCCAGACGCAGACTATCAGGGAAGAGAAATTGTATTTGCGAGTAATACGGATGCCGTAACAATTGTGGATGTTCAAGATAAGAGTGATTGTCAACTTATTTCTACAAATCCTTATATCGGAAGCGAATATACCCATCAGTGTTGGTTAACGCCGGACCACAAATACCTGCTCGTCTGCGATGAACTCGATGAAATGTATAACGGTCATAATACGCGCACCTACGTGTGGGATTGTTATGATCTTAATAATCCCATTCTTCTCGGATATTTTCAGAGCAGTTCAACGGCGATAGATCACAATTTATATACGCTGGATAATTTCGTATACGGCAGCAATTACAGAGCTGGCTTGCGAATTCTGGATGCTGTAGATGTTGAAAATAATAACCTTTACGAGATTGCTTTCTTTGATGTCGTCCCTGAAAACGACAATCCAGAATTCAGCGGAAGCTGGAGCAATTACCCTTATTTTCCCAGTGGTATGGTAGTCGCCACCAGTATGTATGGTGGCTTATTCGTGCTTAAGCCCTCCTTGATTAATGTTCAGCAATTTGCGACTATTCCCTGTGCGACGAATGAAGTGCAATTATCTATAAATATTCCGGCAGAGCTCATCGGCAGTTTTACATTCGATATTGAGGGCTTACCCGATCAGGTAAGCATTACCGGTAGCCTTGCCTCGGCTCCGGGCAGCACACTGGCCACGTTACAGGGGCTTAGCACACTGCAGGCCGGAACGTATTCTTACACCGTGCTGGTTTTGTCGGAATACGGAGAATACAGAATGTCCTCGGTACTGGAAATTTCTTCTTCCGTTCCGGGTGAACCCGAACTCGGAATAAGCGAAGGCGCCCAGATTTCCAACGGAGTGCTTAGCTGGTCGGAGGGGAGTGATGCGGAGTTATATTATCTGCAAATTTCTCTCGACGTAGATTTCTCTACAATAGTATATGAAGGCGAATTGGCTGGGACAAACTTAATTATCGACGGACTGCTCGCAGAGAATACGGATTATTGGGTCCGAATTAAATCAATCAATTCCTGCGGCGAAAGCGAATGGAATGGTCCTGTTTCTTTCTCCGTTCTGGTAACCTCAATCGGAGAAACAGGCAATGAAGAAATACGTGTTTACCCAGTCCCAATGGGCGACTCTTTGATAATTGAAGGAAATCTTTCAGATGTTGGCTTGCTTCGTATGTACGATTCTGCCGGATCACTTGTAAAGGAATGGAGAGCAGACTCAGATGTTATGGTGCTTGATGTAAGAGGGTTAAGTAGTGGATCCTACTCCTTGCAGGTTGGCAGTAGAACATATTCGCTCCTTAAATAGCAGATTTGCGGTAAAACTCGGCTAAAGCAATGGTTTCTTTTGCCGCCTTAACATCGTGAACCCGTAGTATTTGCGCACCATTTATAAGGGCTATGGCGTGCAATGCCGTACTTCCGTTTAAGGCATTCTCCGGATTGGTATTCGCTACCTTGTTTATCATAGACTTGCGGCTTAAACCTACCAGTAAGGGGCAATTTAGTGCATGGAACTGAGGAAGGGCCTTGAGTAACGCATAGTTTTGCTCCAGAGTTTTTCCAAATCCGAATCCGGGATCGAGAATCACATCGTTGACGCCCAGAGCCTCCAGCTCGGCGAGCTTTTCGGTGAAAAAACGAAAGACATAATCTACCCCGCTGCCGGGGAGGACATGGTCCTGCATCGTTGCGGGTTTGGCGGGAGTATGCATCAGCACATACGGAAGACCTAAATCGGCTATGGTACGGAACATATCCGGGTCGAATTGTCCACCCGAAATATCGTTGATTATCGATGCGCCTTCTAAAGCTGCTTCTCTCGCGATAGCTCCGCGATAGGTGTCTACAGATAGAGGAACAGATGGAAAATGCTTTCGAAGAAGGCGAAGGGCAGGGAGGAGTCGCTGTCGCTCCTCTGTTTCGCTGATTTCGCTGGCTCCGGGACGCGTAGACATACCTCCAACATCGAGAATGTCGGCTCCTTCCAAAATCATTGTTTCTGCCTGCCCCAGGAGCTCGCTATGGCTAGTAATCCGACTACCGGAATAAAAGGAATCGGGGGTAATATTTAGAATGCCCATTATACGTGGCGGTTCCAGAGGGAGAAGAGAGGAGGGAAGGCGTAGGGAATACATACGCACAAAAATAGGCGGAGATATCGGTCAGTCGCAGATTTTCCTTTTTTGACCCGTATCGGACGGCTAATTCTCATACGGGGTGGAAAACATAAATGACTGTGCTCCCTTAATAATCTATTATCTTCGCGACAATACTTTCTGCATGAATCTTACGCTGCTGCAATACGACAAGGCTTTTCAGGGTTGCCGCGACATATTTATTAAGAAATTCCTCGATTATGGGACGGCTTGGAGAGTGCTTCGGCCTTCCTCCCTTACCGATCAGATATTTATCAAAGCCCGCCGAATACGAACTTTGGAAGAGGGCAGTGAAAATAAAGTTGGTGAGAATGAAAGCGGCGAATTTCAGGGCATCGTAAATTATGCGGTAATGGCACTGGTTCAGCTTGAGCTGGGTCCCGCAGAAGAAAGGCAGATGGACCTTCCCAGAGTAGAATCTCTCTATGATGCTAAGGCGATAGCCATTCGCATCCTTATGGAGAAAAAGAATCATGACTATGGCGAGGCCTGGCGTGACATGCGGGTAAGTTCCCTTACGGATCTTATCTTAATGAAGTTAATGCGGATTAAACAGATAGAAGACAATCTTGGAAGAACCCTCGTTTCCGAAGGGATTGATGCCAATTACATGGATATCGCCAATTACGCTCTTTTTGCACTGATTAAATTGCATGAAAAGGAAAACGTGTAGCAAGAACTCTCCGGGCCAATGATTGTTAAGACTTCGTTAATCGCGGAAAAAGAATTGATATACCCCATTGATTTGCATTTCGAAAAACACACTATATTATGAATCTTATATTGTATGTTTCCAGAATCCTGGTAGGTTCCCTGTTCATCATTTCAGGTCTTGTAAAGGCTAATGATTCATTGGGATTTTCTTACAAACTGGTCGAATATTTTGGAGAAAAAGCTCTTAACCTGCCTGCCCTCGAGCCTTTTGCCTTAGAACTGGCAATTTTTATCTGTCTCGGTGAAATTGTTCTGGGGCTGGCGGTGCTTATTGGAGGACGCCCCAAGCTTACAGCGGCATTGCTCATGTTTATGATTTTGTTTTTTACTTGGCTTACCTGGTACACAGCTACCTGTGATCCATTAGCAGAAATAACGGTAATGCGAGACGGAGTGGAAGTTACTGAGACCAAGGAATGTGTGCAGGAATGCGGATGCTTTGGTAACGCCATCCCACTTACACCCTGGGAGTCTTTTTATAAAGACATTGTGTTGCTGTTTTTCATCACAATAATTACGGTAGGAGCATTTGCCAGCGATCGAATTCGTTTTAACACTTACAAGGATGACATTTTTATCCTTCCGGCAAGTTTGATTCTCATCGCTCTTTTCAGTAAATTATTTTTGGATTGGTGGTTTCCGGCCATTTTTACAGCGATACTTCTTGCTCTTTATCTTGGGGTTAAGAAACTCGTCGCGAGTGAAAAGACGTTGAAAGCTGAGCTGCTTGTAATTGTCCTTTCATTCGCTGCCTGCATCGCATTTCAATACCAAACGCTGGTTCATCTTCCGATGAAGGATTATCGCCCATATGCTGTTGGAAATAGCATTCGGGAGGGGATGATGTCGGCAGAGGATTTGGGCAAGGAACCACCGGTATATGCAGTAGAGTACCTTTTTACCAATACAACTACAGGAAAAGATTCTGTCGTTTTATCTACCGATTATTTGGAAAAAAAGCTTTACAACGATGAAAATTTTAAACGGCTTTATACGGTAAAGACCTACGAGGGAAATACAATTAAACTCAAAGATGGTTATGAGCCTCCCATTATGGATTTCGCATTATCGGATTACGAAGCCAATGACCTTACGGAAACGATCATTCAGGATCCGGGAGCGGTATTCTTGCAAATAAGCTATGATATCTCAAAAGCCGAAGTAAGTTGCATCAAAGAAATAAACGCCTTCGCCAAGGCTGCTCAGGAAAAAGGACATCGTTATTTTGGTGTTTCATCTTCTTCTGCGGAAGAAGTAGATACCTGGCGGCACGAATATCAGGCGGCATACCCTTTTCTTGTCTGCGACGAAAAGGTTCTTAAAACCATAGTCCGTGCCAATCCTGGTATTATTCTGATAAGAGACGGCGTTGTTCTTGGTATGTGGGCTGGTTGCGATCTTCCTGATTTTTCGGAAGTTCAGGAGCTCCTACAATAGTAATTCATGATTAGTTTCCTGTTGCGCAAATCAGTTTATGCCTTTTCGGTGCTGTTTGGCGTCGTTACTCTGGTCTTCTTCATTTTTAATTTAAGCCCCTCGGATCCTGCCCGACAGATTGCGGGTCAAAACGATTCGGAAGAAATTTTGCAGGCAATTCGTCGTAATCTGGGTCTCGATTTGCCCCTGTCAGAACGCTATCTTCTATATATCAATGATCTTTCCCCGATATCTTTTCATCGGGTTGACGAAGCGGAGTCCGCATGGAGCTGGGATGATGAAAAATACCAGGGCTGCCTGCTGGAGCTAACGGGTTCAACCGGAATATCTATTAAAAAACCTTATTTAAGAAGATCCTATAAATCCAACCGGGAGGTCAGTGCGATCATTGCCGATTCTATTCCCGGCACGTTTTTGCTGGCCACTGTAGCTATGGCATTTGCTGTTTTTTTTGGTATTGTCTTTGGCGTGCTCATATCCTTGAGGAAGGACAGTCCGGAAGATCGCTTTACCCTTTTCGTTTCTGCGTTGGGGATGTCTCTCCCTTCTTTTTTTATGGCCATTCTTGTTGCATGGCTCGGTGCCTGGATATGGTATGAAAAAATTAGTATTCCCTTAATTCTATTGGCTTTCCCTCTGCTAGCTCTGGCTTATTCTATTTTTCGTAATCGCAGGGAATACCAACGAGGCAGGAATTTTCGCTATATGTTGTGGGGAGGACTGGCAGCTTTACTTGTGCTCGTTTCAGCATCCTTTGTAGAAGGATTTTCGTCGATAATGGCTTTTTTATCGCTTTCTCTCCCGGGCACAGGGTTACCCATGTCGGGAAGCCTTTACAGCATAGACCCCTGGGAGGGCGAATATCTCAATTTGCGAAATCTAATTTTACCTGCTATTACCCTTGGAGTTCGACCGCTTTCCGTAATAATTCAGTTGACGCGTAATTCGATGCTCGATGTTATGGGACGCGATTTTGTTCGTACAGCTAAAGCAAAAGGCCTGAGTACCTTCCGGGTAGTTGTTGTTCACGCGCTACGGAACGCCTTGAATCCCGTTGTTACCGCAGTTTCGGGTTGGTTTGCTTCGTTGCTGGCGGGGGCTGTTTTCGTAGAATTCGTTTTCGGTTGGAAGGGCTTGGGTCTGGAAGTGTTCAGCGCTCTTGAAAAGGAAGATTTACCTGTGGTGATGGGAGCCGTATTAATTATTGCCTCTATTTTTGTTCTGCTGAATCTTTTAGTAGACCTCCTGTATGCTTGGCTCGATCCTAGAATTCGTCTTACTTAAACGGTCTCTCTAAGGCTAACATTTAAAATTTGAGTCATTTTTTTCGCTGTTTCATAGAAATAGCGCTTGGTCCGGTAGGAACCTACCCATTGGATTCCCTTTACCGCATTACTCAGAAATATCTCATCCGCCGTAAGAAGGTTCTGCGGATTAAGACTGCATTCGTACACTTTCATTTTGTTGTCGAGGGCAAGATTAATGAGCTGCATGCGCATAATCCCCCCGATGCATCCATCTTCCAGCGCCGGCGTGTAAAGCACGCCATTGCTAACTATAAATAAATTCGAGTTTGTCGATTCGATAATGCCGAATTTGTCGTTCTGGATAAGGCAATCGCCCAGTCCTTTTTCCTTGGCATAAATGCTTGCCATCACATACACATGACAATTAAGCGTTTTGAAGGGTGAGAATGCATTTACCTGCTTGCGTAAGTCAGGATATATATCCACGGAATATCCATTCTGATTCAAGGTGTAATGGTTCAAATCTAAAGGAATACATTCCGCAACAATTTCAAAATCAGAAGATTCCGGTAAGTAGAACCCATCTCCCGCACGAGCTACAGTTATTCTGGCCCTGCCGCCCTGCCGAATACCATTTCTTTCAAATAATTCCTTCAGCAAATCGTTGAGGTATTCTCGCGTGAACCCGGCCGGAACAGTCATCTTAAACGCTGCTGCCGTTTTAACTATCCTGTTGAAATGGGCATCGAAGAAGCACACACGCCCGTCGATGATGCGCATAGTTTCGAAGAATCCGTCGCCAAATCGGAATCCGCGATTTTGGTGACTAATCTCCCGGCCATCGGCCTCAATAAATTCTCCCTGATACCAGATTACTTTCATGTCAGTCGCAAATCAGGTTAGCCGCTTCCAGCAAGGATCCATTCACAGGAATCAGTAAACCTTTCACCCCTGCAGCGGCGGCGGCGTCAATGTCTCTTTCTTTATCTCCGATCATTATACAGTCGGATGAAGATGCCTTGAAACGATGAAGCGCTCGTTCAATCATAAGCCGTTCTGGCTTTCTGCTCAGGGAGTTACCAACAGAAGGGTGATGAGGAGATGCGTAAACACCGGCAATAGCGCAGTTTTCATTCTCACATTCCGCCAAAAACCAGTCGTGTATTCGTTCTACTTCGCTCAGCGTGTATCTTCCAAGCGCCACGCCTCCCTGATTAGTAATAATTACCGGTAAATACCCGTGTTTAATAAATTTCCGCAAGGCATCATAAACCCCAGGCAATACGTGAAATTCCTCCAGACTGGTGGTGTAGTCGCCCGGATCATGGTTAATTACGCCATCCCTATCGAGAAAAACAATCTTTGGCATCACGTACAAAATTATGGATTTCGTGGAGGAGTCTACCGCCTCATAGTAATTAACTTTTGTAAGTTTTTGGAATGTTGGTCAGAAACGCCTACTTTCAAGAAATTACTACATTGTTTTTAAGACATCAAGATTTTGTCCTGCAAGCTCTGCCGGCAAATACGATCTATCAAGACAAATAGCAGCGATAAGAGTCAGCGTCTTGCTTTGGATGGCATTGCTTGATTTTAAGTGTTCATCGCCATATCTTACCTAAATCGGTTTCGCAAACGAGAGTTGCTTATTCGGAGAAGTTTGGAATGTGCGAAACCATAGGCGCTGGTTAGAATGTGAGTCCGGAAGGAAATTTTTTCACGCATGAAACCGTGCACAGGTTCACCCAAAAGCCGCTCGAGATAAGTGGTTTAGAAGCTATCGCTAAGCATGGCCGGAATAGATCAGGCTATAGGCCTGCCATTGCTTACGGGATGGTCCGGCCTTAATAAAACAATTCCTCCTTCTTCACCGGTTATGCCCAATACGAGGCATTCGCTCATGAAATTGGCAATTTGCCGGGGTTTAAAATTGATTATGGCTATAACCTGCGATCCTGTAAGATCTTTCTGGCTGTACCGCTCCGTTATCTGCGCGCTGCTTTTTAGCACGCCGATTTCTCCAAAGTCGATAAACAGCTTCCAGGCCGGTTTGTTAGCCTCAGGAAATGCTTCCACACGAAGAATCGTTCCGCAGCGAATATCGAGTGCTTCGAAATTATTCCAATCGGCGAATTCTTTTTCCTTTTTTACATCCATCATAATTCAAATTAGCACCGGAAAGGCACTAGGTATGGGCCGCAATTAGCCCTGCCTTGGAGGCATTGATAGGGATAACATTCTCCGCGGAGCGTCATTCTACCACCGTAAAAGTTCCTGACAATTCATCTTGCTGTCTGCCACCGCAATTAACCACATAGCGAACCAGGTAATAGTATACGCCTTGCGTAACAGGGCTGCCATCTGAACTAAGGCCGTCCCAAGCTTTTCCCTCACCGCGACTTTCAAAAACAAGATTTCCCCAGCGGTTAAAAACCAGAAATTCGTATTCGTCCATATAACGTAATACATCGAAATCCGGCGTTTCACTAAGAAATGGTCTAAACTCATCATTTATCTGATCGCCATTAGGGCTAAAGATATTGGGAACAACAAGGTCGTTAAGATCAAGGAGGCTAGATTCATCAAAATAAATAAGCACAGAATCCATGCTTGAACATCCGTTTTCGGTATTACTAACGGTTAGGAAATACCACCCGGAATTGCTCACCGGGAGTTGGTTATAGTCCCCATCTAAGGGAGTTTCTCCCATTGTCCATTCGTATATGAATTCATTTCCGGTGCTCGAACCCAATGCGCTGATGTTTATGCTCGGCGTGGAACAGGTAAGCGTGTCAGTTTCTCCTGCTTCGGCAATAGGGTAGGAGGTATTGTCTGCTACGGATACCTGAGCTGAACTTTCGCAGCCATTCTGAAGATTAGTTACGGTAAAAACATAAGTTCCGGAGGCATCTGCGGCAATATTCAGCTGGCTGTTGTCTCCGATAATATTTCCATCTGTAGTTTCCCATGTCAGGCTGGCATTGTTTGCTCCGTTGGTAACCCCTACAATTTCTACTTCGGGATAGTTGCAATCGAGATTCAATGGGGGAACAATTTCCGCTACGTAGGTATCAAAGTCTTCTTCTACGGTAATTTCGGCACTGTCGAAACATGCTCCGTTGTAGTTGGCGGTAACGGAATATGTTCCTCCTGCACCAATTAAGGGTGAACCTGTAGTTTGACCCGAGAGAATTTCACCATCGGAGGTAATCCAGGAGTATTCGACATCGTTGTTGAAGTTATTATCGGCTTGTAATTCGGTTTCGGGTTCAAGGCAATTTAAAACCGTTGC
>Ga0315906_10002390_pt1 | contig 26263 bp, 21 predicted proteins | sample LakEriMetagenome_4_FD_203526 | JGI IMG/M metagenome (GOLD analysis project Ga0315906, IMG submission 203526) | Freshwater fungal communities from buoy surface, Lake Erie, Ohio, United States - Buoy 2 MA122 | ecosystem: Environmental > Aquatic > Freshwater > Lake > Lake biofilm | place: USA...
CGATAATGTAGTAGGGCGCTGAGGTAAGCGGGTGCACATTATCATACGCTGTACTATCGCAATTGATTCGGCGCTAAAACCGAAACCGGGTAGCTCTGTCGCTGCGATATCACAACTTCGGGCTTCGTGGTCGCGATAACTGATAATAAATCCACAATCATGATACGCTGCCGCTACCATAACAAGGGCCGAATCCTCTTCGGGCAGGTTCTCCGCCCGAGCAATTCTATTTGCCGCCTCCATTACCAACAACGTATGATCCACCCCATGATATGTGAGGTTCTCCGGAAGAGAACGCCTCATAAGGGAGAGTATATGATCTATGGCTGAAGCGGCATTCATGCTTTACTTAGGTTGCCTTATTCGCGGAAATGTACGGATGTATTTGTTTTTTTCCCCAGGAAAGGAAACCTGATAATATCTTTTTCCCCCAATTCAGGCCTCTCCGGGTTTTCGTTCCTCCGTGGAAGTCAATTCTGAAGGCGTCGATTCATCCGCAACGACGCTTGTTACTTCCTCTTCAGCGAGTTGTTTAAATACGCTGCGTTGACGGAGAATTATCCACGCTACTCCTATCGTAATTGCCGCGTCGGAAATATTGAACACCGGCCGAAAGAATTGGAAATCCTCACCCCCAATAATTGGCATCCACTCCGGCCAGGTACTATTTATAATTGGGAAATAGAGCATATCAACCACATTTCCCAAAAGAAATGCCGAATATCCTTCGGATGGGGAACAGAACTCTGCCAAGCCAAGATACCCTTGATAATAGTGTCCGTTCCAAACGGATCCTTCATTAAAAAAAACGCCATACAGCGCGCTGTCTACCATATTTCCGGCGGCCCCAGCCAAAATCAACGCAATGGCATAAATTAGCTCTGCCGGGTGTTTCGATTTTATAAGGTTCCGCAAATACCAAGCAATTCCGGCAATTGCCAACAGCCTAAATATACTCAGAGCCAACTTACCAGTCTCTCCGCCGAAAGTAAGCCCAAAGGCCATCCCCGGATTTTCTATAAAATGCAGCTGAAACCACTCGCCGAACACATGAACGGAATGATCCAGGGGCCAGCTTAATTTTATATAAATCTTAGAGGCCTGGTCGATAACAAGCACCCCTAAAATAATGAGCAGCGCGCGTTTTACCATTGTAGGCTTTGCCCTGCTTATTGTTTACTTTTAGCTTCGATGCTAAGAGTGGCATGAGGCACCAACCTTAAACGCTCCTTGCTAATTAGCTTTCCTGTAACGCGACAAACCCCATAGGTTTTGTTTTTAATGCGAATAAGGGCATTCTCCAGGCTTTGGATAAACTTTTCCTGACGAGCGGCCAATTGCGCCGTTTCTTCACGGCTCATGGTTTCAGAGCCGTCTTCCATCATTTTAAAGGTGGGCGAGGTGTCGTCGGTGCTGTTATCGTCTTCATGGGAAAGCGATTTACGCAGCTGTTCAAGGTCTTCTCTCGCCTGGGAGAGCTTATGGAGGATAAGGTCTTCGAATTCCTTCAATTCCTCGTCGGAGTATCTTACCACGTCTGCCATTTATTTTTTTTATTAATTGCTATTGGCCCTGCTAAGGGCAATTTTTGCGGATATACCCTCTACGAGTTCTACCTCTTCTGCCTGCGAGGTAACGTCCGCAAGTTCAAGCCTATCCGTTAGGGTTTCCGTACAAATATAATTCAAATTATTGCTGAGGGCATTTCTAAGCTCCTCCCCTGCCTCAACGGTAAGCAGAATGCGGTCAGTAACTTCCAGCCCCGAATCCTTGCGGAGATTCTGCACGCGATTAACAAACTCCCTCGCCAACCCTTCCATTACAAGTTCGTGGCTGGGACTAATATCCAGTGCAACGGTAAGAGCGCCTTCACTCATCACTTTCCATCCCGGAATATCCTGGGACACGATTTCAACGTCTTGCAATTCAATTTCAATGAGCGATTCGGCCAGGCTAAGGCTTAGAGTTCCTCGCTGCTCAATTTCTGCTATCGCGTCGCGAGTAAGCGATGATATAAGTGCGGCGACCTCCTTCATCTGTTTGCCAAACCGCGGTCCGAGGGTTTTAAAATTGGGCTTAATCTGCTTAACCAAACGGGAGTCGTCCATTCCGAGATAATCAATTCGCTTTACGTTTACCTCATGAAGAATAAGATCTTCTACCGCCTTAAGCCTTTGGCCAAACGCTTCGTCGGGAACTGGCACCATAATCGCCGCCAGGGGTTGTCGCACGCGGACTTTCTCCTTTTTTCGAATGGAGAGAATCATGGATGCCAGCTGCTGGGCCAAATCCATTCTCTTTTCCAATTCATAATCGGTACTTGCCAGCTGTGGTTTAGGATAATCGGCAAGATGTACCGACGACACCTTATACCTCTTAGTAACCGAAGTAAGATCGCGGAAGAGCCGATCCATATAGAAGGGCGATATGGGCGAAGCAATAATGGCAACCGTCTCAAGGCATTGGTAAAGGGTTTGGTAGGCTGCCAGTTTATCTTTCCCGTAGTCTCCTCTCCAAAATCGCTTTCGGCATAGTCTTACATACCAATTACTTAGCTGATCAGTAACAAAATGCTGGATTAAACGACTCGCCTTGGTCGGTTCGTAGGCGGCATAGGCTTCGTCGGTTTGCGCTACAAGATTATTCAGTTTCGATAATATCCATCGATCGATTTCGGGGCGTTCGCTGAACGGAATTTCGGGTTCACCCGAGATAAAACCATCGACATTGGCATACAAAGCAAAAAATGAGTAGGTGTTGTACAGGGTTCCGAAAAACCGTCGTTGAACTTCCTTTACCCCTTCTAAATCAAAACGAAGATTATCCCAGGGCTGAGCATTGGATATCATATACCAACGGGTGGCATCAGGCCCCAGGGTAGCCAGTGTGTCGAATGGATCTACCGTATTTCCCAACCGTTTGGACATCTTCTGTCCATTCTTATCGAGTACAAGGCCGTTGGAAACAACATTTTTATACGCCACCGAATCGAAACACATCGTGGCAATGGCATGGAGTGTATAAAACCATCCCCGGGTTTGGTCTACACCTTCGGCAATAAAGTCGGCCGGAAAAGCTTTTCCTCCATCAATCAGCTCTTTATTTTCGAAAGGATAATGCCATTGAGCATAGGGCATGGCGCCGGAATCAAACCATACATCGATAAGGTCCGCTTCACGCCGCATGGGCTTACCTTCAGGAGAAACCAGTACAATCGCATCTACGACATTTTTATGAAGATCAAAAGAATGATAGTTCTCCTCGTCCATATTTCCGGGTTCAAACGCATCAAAAGGATTTTCCCGGATGAACCCGGCCGCCCTGGCCTGTTCGCAAGCGTTTTTGAGCTCTTCGACCGAAGATATGCATCGCCGATACGAACCATCTTCCGTGCTCCATACGGGAATGGGTATCCCCCAGAATCGGGAACGAGATAGGTTCCAATCATTGAGGTTTTCAAGCCAGTTTCCGAATCTACCGGTACCCGTACTCGGCGGCTTCCAATTAATGGTTTCGTTAAGATCGGCCATCCTTTGCTTAAAGGCGGTTGCTTTAATAAACCATGAGTCTAACGGATAATAAAGCACCGGCTTATCGGTTCTCCAACAATGGGGATAGCTATGGGCGTATTTCTCTACGTTAAAGGCAAGACCGCGCTCCTTAAGTTGAATCGCGATAAGCACGTCAACACTTTTTTCAGGCGCCTGTCCTTCGGAATAATATTCATTCTTCACGAACATGCCTGCCCATTCTCCTACATGCGAAGTAAATCGGCCCTGAAGATCTACCAAAGGAACAAGATTTCCGTTGCCATCATCCACAAGCATAGGCGGAACTCCTGCTTCTCGAGCCGCTTTGGCATCGTCAGCGCCAAAAGTAGGAGCAATATGCACGATACCGGTTCCATCTTCTGTACTTACAAAATCGCCTGCAATAACATGGAAGGCCTTATCGGCATCATAGGCTGGCTTCGCAAAGGGCAGCAATTGTTCATATGCCGTACCAACAATCTCTCTTCCTTTAAAACGAGCTACCACTCGGTAAGATTCGTCCTTACGAACGGGGAAATGCTTTTCGAGTAGGGCTTCCGCCAATAACACGCATACTTCTTCCTCGCTGTAACGCGCTTTCGTAACAACGGCGACGTAATCTATATCGATACCTACGGCAAGAGCCGTATTGGATGGCAAGGTCCAGGGGGTGGTAGTCCAGGCGAGGAAAAAGAGTTTTTCTGGTCGCTGATCAATTTCAAATCTTTCAGAAAATTTTGTAATAAATTGATTTTCTGATTTAAACATAGCCACTATCGAGGTGTCTTTGACCTCTCGGTAGCAACCTGGCTGATTAATCTCGTGAGAGCTAAGTCCGGTACCCGCCGCAGGTGAGTACGGCTGTATTGTGTACCCTTTATACATTAAGTCCTTTTGGTAAAGCTTCGACAGAAGCCACCAAACAGATTCGATATATTTATTTTCGTAGGTTATGTAGGGTTGAGCCATGTCGACCCAATAGCCCATTTTGCGCGTCAAGTCATTCCAGACGTCAGTATATCTCATTACTGCTTGACGACAGGCCTGATTATACGCTTCAATAGAAATCTTCGTCCCTATATCTTCTTTGGTAATTCCGAGCTCCTTCTCTACACCTAGCTCGACGGGAAGGCCGTGTGTGTCCCAACCTGCCTTGCGTTTAACCTGATATCCCTTCAGTGTTTTATATCGGCAAAACAAATCTTTAATGGTGCGAGACATTACGTGGTGAATGCCCGGTTTTCCGTTGGCTGACGGTGGGCCTTCATAAAAAACGAATGCAGGGCCGCCTTCCCTATAAGTAATGCTTTGCTGGAAAGCATTCTCCTGGTCCCACAGCCCAAGGATTTCCGCAGCGGTTTCGGTAAGCGAAAGATGTTCGTATTCCCTGTATTTCATAATGAAAGCACCGGATAAAAGAAGTTTGCGAAAATACGCAATTCAATCGGAAAGCAGTGCGATTACGCAGCTACATCCCCCTCCCGAAAGTCATAATCAAACAAGTAAGAAAGCGTGCGTTATTAAGGCCGACTGCAAACACTTGGCAAATAGCCTTGTGATTTCCGGCGAATATTACACCTTGCTTAGTTTCAGCATATTACTCATTCCCTGATCCGTAATAGGCATGCTCGCTATGTTAATAACAAACTGTCCATCAAGGAGATATCCTTCTTTTTTGAGAATATATTTTATGTCGGAAATAGTATGATCGGTAGAAACCATCTTGTCGTAATAAAAGGCGCGTACTCCCCAGACGAGGCTCATAAGGCTTAAAATCTTACGGTTGCTTGTAAAGCAATAAATAAAGCTCTTCGGCCGCTGAGAAGATATCTTGAATACTGTATACCCGGAGTGCGTCATGGTAACAATGGCAGATGCATCAACCCGTTTTGCCAAACGGCAGGCATTAAAGCAGATAGAGTCAGTAATAAACCGCTCTTCCTGCGACTCTACCGGCAGGCTTTCGTGATAATACACCTGATCACTCATCTCCACTTCCTTCAGGATTTTGCTCATGGCCTGAATCACTTTCACCGGATACTTGCCTACCGACGTTTCTGCCGACAGCATTACCGCATCAGCGCCATCCAAAACTGCATTGGCAACATCATTCACTTCTGCCCGTGTAGGAGTTACGTTCGTAATCATAGACTCCATCATTTGGGTTGCGACAATGACCGGTTTTGCATTTTTAATACACTTCTGAACAATCATTTTCTGCAAAAGGGGTACCCTTTGCATAGGGATTTCCACCCCTAAATCTCCCCGCGCTACCATAACAGCATCGGTTTCTCGAATAATTTCATCAATCTCCTGAATTGCCTCTGGCTTCTCTATTTTGGCAATTACCCGGGCGTGCTTCTCGCGATGTTTTATTATCTGTTTCAATTCTACCACATCTCTGGCGGAACGAACAAAGGACAGACCTATCCAGTCTAAATCATGGCTGAGCGCGAAATCCAGGTCCTGCATGTCCTTTTCCGTTAAACAAGGAAGAGAAATGCCGGTGTTGGGAAGGTTAATTCCTTTTTTTGATTGCAAAATGCCGCCGTGAAGTATCTCGCATTCGACTTCGTCTTTTGCATTCGTTCTAAGTACCTTAAGCTCTATTTTGCCATCGTCGAGCAACACCTTCTCCCCCTCAGAAACATCCATTGCAAAATGCCTGTAATTGGTAGAGATTCGATCTTCATTGCCTTCAACGTCCTCACGAGTAGTAATTGTAATGCGGCTGCCGGCTTTCAGGTCGGCACCACCCTCCTGCATCTTTCCTATGCGGATTTTAGGCCCCTGAAGATCGGCCAATATTGCCGTGTAGGTATCTAATTCCTTATCCAGCTCTCGTATAGTATGGATTACTCGTTCGAGGATCTGATAGTCTCCGTGACTAAAATTTAAACGAATTACATCGCATCCTTCCCGGATCAGTTCCCTCAACACCTCTTTAGATTCCGTCGCGGGCCCAATAGTAGCGACAATTTTTGTTCTTTTTTCCAACATCATTTTCCGTTTAAAACACCAGTAATTCTTTCTTTCCTATGGCATCTAGGTTTATTTCATACACCGTTTGCACTATGGGAAGACTTTTAAGGTCTTGAACAAAGCCATCCATATCATGCCATTCACTGCCGCTTATTTTCAGTAGGTAATCAGCGGACGAATGCTCTTTTAATACCATAGAGTGCGCTCCCTTGTTCTGAATCAGATCGAAACTGCGATAATTATCTTCATCTTCATAAGCCATTCTCACAAAGACGTCCTTTTCTTTACCTGTCCTCATTTCAAGGTCGTCTGCCCTTGCCAACAACAATCCACAGGTATCATTAATGTGCCAGCACAAATGGTAATACTTAGCAGGACTGCTCAATCCCAAAAGTACGAAATCAAAGTCGTAGCTTACCTGAAGCTGGAATTTACTCATAAAATACAGCTTTTATATTATTCTGAGATAAGCGTTTCACAGGCCTGTCTGGACGCTTCTTGTTCAGCGTGCTTCTTCGATTTCGCACATCCCCTGCCAAAATCTTTTTTATCTATTCGAACCTCCACAATAAAACTAGAAATCCCTTTGGTCTGCGTTTCTTCCAAAACTACAAACTCCAAGGTTTTCCGATTTTTCTGACACCATTCATGAAGTTTGCTTTTATGGTCAATTTCCTCATGCACCTTGCGATCCAAATCATGGCGGCGTAAAAAGCTTACCAGCACTTTATAGGCAAATGAATACCCCTTTTCGAGATACACAGCTCCTACTATTGCCTCGAATGCATTGCCAAGCATTGAACGATTTAACTCCTGCTTTCCGAGATTAACCACAATATATTGGTCAAGCCCTATCAACTCGCCCATCCGGTTAAGCGTTTTTCGGCTAACAATTTTGGACTTCATCTTTGTTAGCTCTCCCTCCGACATTTCCGGATGGTTTTCAAAAAGGTAATGTGCTAAGACAGAGTCAATAATGGCATCTCCTAAGAATTCCAGTCTTTCATTATTCCGTTTAGCTCCTGAAACCTCCTTTTTTCCAGCAGAACTATGCGTGAGCGCTAATTCGTAAAGCTCGAGACGGGCGGGCCTGAAACCGAATATTTTCTTAACCAGATCGGATATAGACTGTTGCTCCGGAGTAAGTTTACGGCCGAACAACCTCAACATTCCAACTTAAATCTTTTTGAAAATCGCCGACGTGTTATGGCCTCCGAAGCCAAAGGTGTTGCTCAGCGCTGCACGAACTTCCCTAAACTGCGCCTTATTAAACGTGAAATTCAAAGCACTATCAAGTTCAGGGTCTTGATTCTCGTGATTTATCGTTGGCGGAATCGCTCCGTAGTATATCGCGAGAATACTAGCAATAGCTTCAATGGAACCTGCAGCGCCCAACAGATGCCCTGTCATTGATTTCGTGGAGGAAATATTAACAGCATACGCATGCTCACCAAATACAGAAAGAATAGCTCTGGCTTCTGCCACATCACCCAAAGGCGTCGATGTGCCATGAACATTAATATAGTCGATATCAGTTGGCTGCATTTCAGCGTCGAGCAAGGCATTTCGCATAACATTAAGCGCTCCGAGGCCCTCCGGGTGAGGGGCGGTCATATGGTATGCATCTGCGGACAGCCCTCCTCCTGCGACTTCGCAATAAATTCTAGCGCCCCTTGCCTTTGCGTGTTCATATTCCTCCAGAATAAGCGCTCCGGAACCTTCTCCCAACACAAAACCATCGCGCTCCCTGTCGAAGGGGCGGGAGGCCTTGCTGTAGTTTTCATTGTTTTGAGAGAGTGCTTTGAGGGCGTTAAACCCGCCTACGCCTGCCTCATTTACCGCTGCTTCCGACCCTCCGGTAACAATTACGTCTGCTTTGCCTAAACGAATGTAATTGAAGGCATCTACGATAGCATTTGTTGAAGACGCACAGGCAGAAACGGTGGTGAAGTTGGGGCCTCTGAAGCCGTATTTAATGGAGATATGCCCGGAAGCAATATCCGCAATCATTTTTGGAATAAAGAATGGATTGAAACGAGGAGTTCCATCTCCCAACGCAAATGCAAAACATTCTTCTTGGAAGGTCTGCAAGCCTCCTATTCCGGAACCCCATATAACTCCTACGCGATCGCAATTGACTTTGTCCGGGTCAATGCCAGCATTTTTTATTGCCTCATCTACCGAAACAAGAGCGTATTGAGCAAAGAGGTCGAGTTTCCGAGCTTCTTTCCTGTCGAAAAAATTATCAGGATTGTATCCCTTTACTTCGCAGGCAAACTGGGTTTTAAATTTCGACGCATCGAAATGAGTAATGGGGGCAGCTCCGCTCTTACCTTCGAGCAGGGCAGCCCAATACTCCTCAACCGTATTACCAATTGGTGTAAGGGCTCCAAGGCCTGTAACTACAACCCTTCGTAATTGCATGCAAGGGTTCTCCTAGAATTACTTAATGTTCTTCTCGATGTAGTCGATAGCCTGACCAACCGTGCTGATTTTCTCTGCTTGGTCATCCGGAATCGCAATGTTGAACTCCTTCTCAAACTCCATAATTAGTTCAACCGTATCGAGCGAATCAGCTCCGAGATCATTGGTGAAACTGGCTTCACGGTTTACTTCGCTTTCGTCAACTCCAAGTTTGTCAACGATGATCGCGGTAACTTTTGAACTTACATCAGACATCTTTCGTGCTGTTTTTGATATTTGGGTGCAAAGTAAGTAAAACTATTCCGTAAAGTCAATTTTTAAAAATTCATCGTAAGAAATTAAGAACGAGCCACATACAATTTATTCCCTTAGAGCCCCTGCTCTGCATGCCGTCTTTATTAACCGAAAAACACACCTAATTGAGGTTAAAAACCTTGTATCCCTTCATACCAACCTATTGGGTTGCCAAGAATGTTTAATGCGGCTGGCGGGTAGGCAACGTCGCAAATTTCAGCACGCTACAGGGCGAACAATGGGCAGCTTCCGAGGAAATAGTTAAGGATTTATTAGTCCAACCGTTGTATTCCTTACCCTAAAAGAACACATCTCAATACAACCATTCCCAAATTACCCGAAAACGTTCTTATTCAAACAAATAGCTTTTCAGCGGCACGCCCCTGTATAGTACGGCCGATTTCCTCCTCAGGCTAACTTCTCTTTAATAATTCGCATAAAATCGGAAGCGTAAACAAAATCGTCCAACTCCTTATTCTCAGATCGGAGAATGCTCTTCCGGTCGCCCCTCCAGTGGACTTTGCCCTCGTATATAAAAATAATATTGTCTCCAATCTCCATTACCGAATTCATATCGTGCGACACCACGATGGTGGTAATATTATAGTCGTATGTAATCTCCCGGATGAGGTTGTCGATAACGATGGAGGTTTGAGGATCGAGGCCACTATTTGGCTCGTCCACAAACAAATACCTGGGATTCATGGCAATGGCCCGTGCAATTCCTACCCTCTTCTTCATTCCTCCGCTCAATTCGGCTGGAAAAAGCCTGTTAGACCCCTTAAGCTGAACCCGATCCAAACAGAAATCAACCCGCTCATGCATCTCTTTTTTACTCATTTTGCCGAACATCGTAAGCGGAAACACGATATTTTGTTCAACCGTGAGTGAGTCGAAAAGAGCTCCTCCCTGGAACAGCATACCAATTTCTCTACGCAGTTCTTTGCGCTGAGTTCTGTCCATCGCCGTAAAGTTTCTCCCGTGATATAACGCACTTCCTTCCTCAACTTCAAACAGACCTACGATGCATTTAGTCAAGACGGATTTACCGGATCCACTGCGCCCAATAATGAAGTTTACCTTTCTTTCCTCGAACGTGGCAGAAACATCTGAAAGAACCTCTCTACCATCGAAACGCTTGGTTATTCCTCGAGCTTCGATCATGTAAGCAAGATTTGAGTTAAGATGAGGTTCACTACAATAATAAGAATGCTGCTGAATACGACCGCTCTGGTACTGGATTGTCCTACTTCCAGCGCTCCACCCCGCGTGTAGTAGCCGTGGTATGAGGAAACAGACGTAATTACAAAGGCAAAAGCGACTGTTTTAATCAGGGAATATATTATCTGAAACTGCTTAAAGTCGTATTGTATTCCATATTCATAGTCGCCCATGGAAACAACTCCCGACCATTCCCCAATAACGCCACCCGCAAAAATCCCAAGAAACATGGAAATAATTATAAGGAATGGAAAAATCATTACGGCAGCCACAATTTTCGGGAGAATGAGATATCCCGAAGAATTAACCCCCATAATCTCAAGCGCATCAATTTGTTCGGTTACCCGCATTGTGCCCAGCTCCGAAGCTATATTAGACCCTACTTTACCCGCCAGAATAAGACAAATAATGGTGGGGGAAAATTCGAGAATTATTGTTTGTCTTGCCGTAAACCCAATGGTGTAGGCGGGAATCCAGGCGCTGTCGATGTTATATGCGGTCTGTAGGGTGATAATGGCCCCCATGAAAATAGACAACAGGGCGACAATCCCCAGGCTTTGAACGCCGATTTTATCAACCTCAAACAATATCTGTCGTCGGTATATGGAAAGCCTTTCTGGCCGGCTGAATACCTGCAACAACATCAGAAAATACTTGCCAAAGTGCCTGAACAAGTTCATATTCTGCAAAACTACCGCTAAAATAGAGTGTAATTTATGCCTTGAATAGGAATTCTTTCCACGCTTCAGCGTTCAATATGTTTTTTTGGGTGAACCCAAAGGTAGTTTCACCTCATAGCCACTACTTACATTTCGCTTTATTATTTTTGCGGTATGAAGCGCACCCCTATTTTACCCAACATGCTGATACTTGCTTTCTTGGCAGTATGTATATGTGCTTCCTGCTCGTCCCTTCGCAAAAAAAACCGTTGTGTGAGTTGTCCTAAATGGACAGACCGCATCGAACTTCCAGCAAACCAATAATATGGCCGCCCCTCTGGAAAATTGGGGCGAAATAAGCTCCAGGGTACCTCCGGCATCCACCGGAATGCTGGCAATGCTTTTTGCTGCTTGGCCTTGCCGCTTTGTACTAGGTAAAAACCGAAACACTAAACTGGGAGATTTTCGCATGCATCCCGGATTAACGCTTCCCGAAATAACGGTTAATCACGATCTGCCTGAAGGCATCTTCCTAATAACCCTCGTTCATGAACTGGCTCATGCCGTTGTATGGCACCGCCACGGCCACAATGTGGCTGCCCACGGCAAGGAATGGAAGGATAGTTACCGGGAATGCCTGTCTCCTTTTCTGCGAAAAGATATTTTCCCAATTGATCTCCTTCCTATCCTCAATGAGCATATTAGGAAGGCTCCGGCAGCCACCCGTCAGGATTCAGAGTTGTATATATATTTCTTCGGGGGGAAATCCGGACTCAGACTTCGGGAGTTATTTCCGGGAACAGTGTTTCAGTTAGAAGGAAGTGGAAAGGCTTACCGAATGGTAAAGGCCCGGCGTTCCAGATACGAATGCCTCGATCTTTCGAACAACAGACTATACCTCATTCCTGGGGAACTCCGGGTTCATCCGGTATAATCTTACCTTCTTCCACCAGACTAAGAACCTCTCTGGAAAAGGAATTAATACCTTTGCACCGCCTTAGCAAAATCAAGCAATGGCAAAATGATTGAATCAATGGAAAATCGCGATGTTTCAGCCAAAGCACCTCGAGTGTCTCACATGGCGCAAAACCTTATTGGAAGTGAAATTATTCGTCTTGCCGGTGAGGTTAACGAACGCATTGCCCGTGGCGAACAGGTATACAACCTTACCATTGGGGATTTTGACCCGGCTATTTTTCCTATTCCAGATTTATTGAATCAGGAAATTCGCAAAGCATACGAAGAAGGACATACCAATTACCCAAGCGCCAATGGAATTCCTGCACTGAGGAAAGCGGTTTCATCATTTCTTGCCGAAACAGGTAATCTTCATTATAGTGCCGAAGATATTCTTATTGCCGGGGGAGCGCGACCCCTTATCTATGCCTTATACCGAACCATTTTAGATCCAGATGAAATTGTAGTATATCCTGTTCCTTCCTGGAACAACAACCATTACACTCATTTGGCGGGAGCGCGTGGAATAGAAATTCAAACGCTTCCGACCAATGGATTTATGCCATCGGCAGAGGAAATTCGACCATACCTCAGCACGGCTTCCCTCATTGCTCTTTGCACTCCCCTAAACCCAACCGGAACAGTAATGTACCGGCCCCGGCTAGAAGAAATCTGCCAGGTTATTATGGAAGAGAATGTGCGAAGAAAAGGACAAAAGAAGCCTTTGTACTTAATGTTCGATCAGATTTACTGGGCACTTACATACGGAGAAATGGAGCATTGCGACCCGGTAAGTCTTTTTCCGGAAATGCGCGATTATACCATTTATATCGATGGGCTTTCCAAAGCATTTGCCGCAACCGGTGTTCGGGTAGGATGGGCATTCGGGCCAGCGGATATTCTATCTAAAATGCGAGCTATTCTTGGGCACGTGGGCGCCTGGGCGCCAAAAGCCGAACAGGTAGCTACCGCGAGGTATTTGGCCGACTCAACATTGTGTTCCCCTTATCTCAATTGGATACGAAGGGAATTAAGTCAGCGACTAAACGCCATTTACGAAGGTTTTTGCGCCTTGCGCGAAGAGGGATTTATGGTAGATGCCATTGCCCCGGAGGCAGCTATTTACTTGACAGTTAAAGTTGACCTTCGAGGCAAAAGCTTCGCCGGAGGCAAGCTAAATACCATGTCTGATGTAACCTCTTTTCTGCTTACTGAGGCCGGAGTTGCCCTGGTTCCTTTTTATGCCTTTGGGGCCAGTGCAGACTCTCCCTGGTTCCGACTCTCGGTCGGAACCATCCGTTCAGAAGACATTCCGGGTATTATTTCAAGCCTTCGCCGGGCACTAAACACCCTGAAGTAATGCCGAGACGTCATTTCTATTGCGTGATAATGGCCGGCGGAATAGGAAGCCGCTTCTGGCCACTTAGTAAATCTTCTTATCCCAAGCAGTTCCATGATATTTTGGGAACGGGGCGCTCACTGCTTCAGATGACCTACGATCGCATGTTGCGCATTTGCCCGAAAGAGAATATTTATGTGGTAACCAATGAGAGGTATGCATATCTCGTTCAGGAACAGATTCCGGAAATGGGCGCCAACAAAATTCTTTCCGAGCCCTTCATGCGCAATACTGCGCCCTGTATTGCCTATGCTTCATGGAAAATCCAGCAAATGGATCCAGAGGCCGTCGTGGTCGTTGCTCCTTCAGACCACCTTATACTCAAGGAAGACCTATTTATAGAGAAGATAGGCATCGCCATACGCCAGGCAAAAGAGCGCTCGAATCTTGTAACTCTCGGCATAAAACCCAACCGACCCGATACCGGTTATGGCTACATCCAGTTCCGCGAAGCGAAAGGAGTAGTTGATCATAGGGTTAAAGGAGTAAAAACATTTACGGAGAAACCGGACCTTGAGCTCGCTAATAAATTCCTGGAGAGCGGTGATTTTTACTGGAACTCAGGAATCTTTGTTTGGTCGGTGCAAAGTATTCAGCGAGCTTTTGAACAACATCTTCCGGAAATGTATAAAGCCTTTGCAGATGGCAAGGACCACTATCACACGGAAGAAGAGCAGGGGTTCATACGCAAAGTTTATGAGACCTGTGAGAATATTTCCATCGACTATGGTATAATGGAAAAATCTAGGAATACCATGGTCGTTCTAGCCGATTTCGGATGGAGCGACCTGGGAACCTGGGGCTCTTTATATACTCACCTCCCTCAAGACAAGCAGAAAAATGCGGTCGTAGGCAAAAACGTTTTGCTATATAACAGCACCCTAAACATGGTTCATCTGCCAAACGATAAATTGGCTATAATTCAGGGACTGCATAACTATATTGTGGTAGACAGTGAGAATGTGCTGCTTATCTGCAAAAAAGAGGACGAGCAACGCATTCGAGAATTTGTTAACGATGTTAAACTGAGCAAAGGCGATAAGTTTGTCTAGGTTTAAGGGCCGAGACAAAATACGTAACCCACAAAGCCCACCCTCGCTATTACAATCAATACAACGTTGCCAACAATTACAGGTTAATCTCTTCCGGTCATCTTGGAAGGATCCACCCAGCGATCATAGTCTTCTTCGCTAACATATCCCAAAGCCAGAGCAGATTCTTTAAGCGTACTGCCTTCTTTATGCGCTTTCTTGGCGATTTCCGCCGCCTTGTAATAACCGATATGTGGATTTAGGGAGGTGACCAGCATAAGGGAATTGTCCAAATGCCTTTTCAACACAGGTAAATTCGGCGCTATGCCTTCAGCACACTTCTCTCGGAAAGAAACACACGCATCGCCAAGCAATCGGGCACTTTGCAGCACATTAGCTGCAATGAGTGGCTTGAATACATTAAGTTCGAAATGACCGTTCATCCCGCCTACACTCACCGCCACGTCGTTGCCGATTACCTGAGCGGCTACCATAGTAAGGGCTTCTGGCTGGGTGGGATTAACTTTTCCTGGCATTATAGAAGATCCCGGCTCATTGTCGGGAATAACAATTTCCCCTATTCCGGAGCGAGGCCCGGAACTAAGCATGCGAATGTCGTTGGCGATTTTCATCAATGAAACCGCCAGCCGTTTGAGTGAACCCGAGAGTTCTACCATGGCATCGTGGGCTGCCAATGCTTCGAATTTGTTCGGGGCAGTTACGAAAGGATGTCCGGTTAACCTAGCGATATGGGCCGCGACTTTCACATCATACCCTTTGGGAGCATTAAGTCCTGTACCTACAGCCGTTCCGCCAAGGGCAAGCTGGGCTACCATTGGGAGGCTATTCTCCAGAGATCGAATACCATTATCGAGCTGCTGGACATATCCGCTAAATTCCTGTCCAAGCGTTAATGGCGTCGCATCCATAAAATGAGTGCGCCCTGTTTTAACGATGGCATCGAAGTCCTTCGTTTTCGCGTTCAATACCTCGCGCAGGGAACGAACTCCGGGCAAGGTTATTTCGGCCACCATTTTATACGCCGCTATATGCATTGCCGTAGGATACGTGTCGTTCGAACTTTGGCTCTTATTGACATCATCGTTGGGGTTGAGTGACTTCTGCACATCTGAAAGTGCTCCTCCGCTCAACACATGGCCTCTGTTGGCGATTACCTCATTGAGATTCATATTGCTTTGTGTGCCCGATCCCGTTTGCCAGATTACCAATGGAAATTCGTCGTCGTGGATTCCTTCGAGAATCTCATCGCATACACGACAAATGAGCTCCATTTTAGAAGCATCGAGCACGCCAAGTTCTGCGTTAGTAATGGCTGCGGCTTTTTTGAGATGGGCGAAAGCGTAAATTATTTCTTTGGGCATACTTCCCGGCTCGCCAATGCGAAAATTATTCCGGGAACGTTCGGTTTGCGCGCCCCAATACTTATCTGCCGGTACCTGAACCTCTCCAAGCGTGTCTTTTTCTATGCGGTATTTCATAACAACAATGAGGTTAAATCAATTTCAATAACTCCTCTGGCGGACGACCCACCACCGCTTTGTTTCCTTTTACCCCAATCGGCCGCTCCATCAAAATAGGATTATCAGCTAATACCTGAGTCCACTCCTCCTCATTCAAGGTTAGCTGACTTAATTTTTCGCGATAAAGAGTTTCTTTTTTACGAATTATATCAAGGGGAGAAAGATTCAATTTAGCGAGAACCGAACGAAGTTCAGCAGGGGAAAGAGGTAATTTCAAATATTCTACAACTCTTGGCTCTACGCCATTTTCACGAAGTAGTTTCAGCCCCTCCCGGCTTTTGGCACACCGAGGATTATGGTAATAAACAATGTCTTTCAATGGTTACGGAATTCGCTGAAATTAATCGATGTCTTCAATTTTGCCAGCCGTAGCTCCTTTACCCTGCCCCATAAGGAATGCTTTCAGGAAGCCGTCAATTTCGCCGTCAAGCACAGCATCGGTGTTGGATGTTTCAAACCCCGTGCGCAAATCTTTCACCATTTTATACGGCTGCAGCACGTAGCTTCGGATTTGTGATCCCCATTCGATCTTCTTCTTGCCCGCTTCAATTTCAGCCCTAGCCTCATTGCGCTTAGCGAGTTCCATTTCGTAGAGCTGCGACTTGAGCAGTTGCAGTGCCTTCTCCTTGTTTTGTAGTTGGGAGCGGGTTTCGGTATTGTCGATAATAATCCCGGTGGGTTTGTGGCGCAGTCGCACGCCGGTTTCCACTTTATTTACATTTTGTCCTCCGGCGCCTCCAGAGCGAAAGGTGTCCCAAGTAATGTCGGATGGATTGATGTCTACTTCGATACTATCATCCACGAGAGGATAGACATATACGGAAACAAATGATGTATGTCTCCGAGCATTTGAATCGAAGGGAGAAATCCGCACCAAACGATGCACCCCGTTTTCGCCCTTCAGCATTCCGAAGGCAAATTCTCCGTCAAATTCCAAGGTAACCTGTTTAATGCCTGCTACATCCCCTTCCTGCATGTCTAATTCACGAATTTTGTAGCCGCTTTTCTCTCCCCACATCATGTACATACGCATGAGCATAGAGGCCCAATCGCAACTTTCCGTTCCCCCGGCTCCTGAAGTTATCTGTACCACCGCACTCAGCGCGTCCTCTTCGGCGGAGAGCATATTCTTGAACTCCAGTTCTTCGATGCGCTTTTCTGCAAGCGCAAATTGTTTCTCAAGTTCGTCCTGAGTGGAAAGGCCTTCTTTGTAAAAATCGAACATCACCTGAAGGTCTTCGGCTGCTGCCTTGCTTTCTGCAAATGCTTCGGTCCATACTTTCAAGCCACGAATTTGCCTCATGGTAAGTTCGGCCTTTTTAGCATCGTTCCAGAAGTCGGGGTCCTGGGTGTATTTTTCGAGTTCTTCTATCCGGATCAGTTTATGATCGACGTCAAAGGTACCCCCTCAGCGCAGCCAGGCGCTTTAACATTCCCTGAATGTGGTCTAAAGTAATCATGGGGGCAAAGATAGGCAATCAGTTGCTTTCCCTTATTTTTATCTTCTCCGAAACACACCAACTATGATTCTCGACGACCCCGAAATTACCGCTACACATGAAAGAGTTAAGGAATTAGCCCGAACAGGGTATGAATAATCGGCCGCCTTATTCAAGGCCCTGCTCATCCAGATGACTCCTAATTATTTCCGCGTCAAACCCTCTTCCTGCCGCAAAACGAAACAACTTACCCTGCGAAGCATAGTCCTTTTTTAAGTAGCCTTTTCTCGCTGCCTGCTCCAATGTTCGGCGCAGGGCTTCGTTCCAATCAGCATCCTCCACTTCAGCTAACACCCTGCTTATCATTGTCCCTTCCACCCCTCGGGCAAATAGTCCTGCCCGGACTTTCATAGGTCCCCAGCCCTTAATTCGAACATGTCCCTGCGCATAGGCTCGTGCAAATCGTTCTTCATTGATATAATTTCCAACCATCAGCTCTTCCATCGCCTTTTCCAAATCCGACGAGTTCAATCCCAATTGAATTAACTTACGTCGGGTCTCTGCAGCGCTGCGCTCTTCCCTAGCACACCAGTACATTGCCTTTTCCAATGCACTTCTATAGTCTTTGTCGTATGCCATGCTTCAAAGATACTCCAGGCTGATGAACGTCGTTCCGGGTTCACCCGGAAAAGCTATTCCAGTCGTTAGCAGATGCCTTGTTTTTCTTATATTTGCCCTTCATAGATAAAATTACTCCTTCTACCGATACTCTTATGAAAACCGAGTTGATTGAGCGCCTGAAGGGATTGCTTGCCAACGAAGATGTCGTTTCTATTAAGAACGATGTTAAGTCGGTAATCAACGACTTCAACGCGGAAACTGCCAAAGAAAGACGTCTCCAGCAAGAAGCATGGGACAGCGAAGAGCACGAAGAAGGTGCGATGTTCGACTTCCTTACGGGAGAAAACGATGGGATTTTTGAATTGCTCGTTCAACAATATAAAGATCGGGTTCAAGAACACGGGAAAAAAATTGCTGAGGAACAAAAAGCTAACCTCACTACCAAACTCGATATCCTTGAAGAGTTCGAAAAACTTACCCGAGAGGAAGAAGATATCAAAGCCGCTTTCGACCGCTTCAATGCTATCAGCGAAAAATGGAAAGCGGTGGGCGACATTCCTGGCGACCGTTACAAAGAGGTGCAGGATCGCTTTCTTTCACTGAAAGACACGTTTTTCTATAAAGTCAACATATACAAAGAGTTACGTGAACTTGATCTGAAGAAAAACACTCAGGCCAAGGAAGACCTCATTACTCGCGCTAAAGAATTACTGGCTCTCGAATCTATTAAGGACATGGAAATGTCTATTCGGGCGCTGCAGAAGGAATGGTCAGACATCGGCCCTTCCACCAGAGAAACTTACAAAGAGCTCGGAGATACTTTTTTCGGCATCGTTCGCGAAGTGGTAGAACGTATTAAAGGGCATTATGACTCAATAAAACAGGAACAGGAGGGCAATCTTAGCCGCAAACGCGAACTGGTTGAAAAAATGAAGCCTATTCTTTCACTGGACTTAAAAAATCATGCCTCCTGGAACAAAAAAACAGACGAGGTACTGGCTCTTCAAAAAGAGTGGAAAGAAATAGGCTTTGCTCCAAAAAAAGAAAACGAAGAGGTCTGGCAAGAATTCCGCACGTTGTGCGACCTGTTTTTCGAGCGTAAAGGAAAATATTACGAATCACGACGTTCGGAGCAGGACCAATCCAAAAAGAATAAGGAAGAGCTGATTGCCAAAGCACGGGAAATTCAGCATAGCACAGATTGGAAAAAAACTACCGAAGAGCTTGTTTTTCTTCAGAAAAAATGGAAGGATTGCGGCGCTGCTACTCCCCGGGACGAGCAAAAATTATGGCAGCAATTCCGCGCTGCTTGCGATGTCTTTTTCCAGAATAAGAAAAAGCACTTCGAAGGAATGGGTGAGCGCCAGGAAGAAAATCTGGCCCTGAAAGAGTCTATTCTTTCACAAATTGAAGCCTACCAACTTAGCGGCGAGAAGAATAAAGACATCTCTACACTCAAAGAACTATCGACGAGTTTTATGGCTATCGGCCATGTTCCCAAAGAAAAGATAAAAGACCTCTTTGATCGCTACCACAAAGCACTCGACGCCAAATACGGCGGAATACAGATGGATCAGGATGAGCGCAAAATGATGGCCTTCAAAGAGCGTATTTCCGAAGCAAAAGATTCGGGCGACGGCGAACGCTTTATTAAGAGAGAGCGCCAGTTTCTCCGGGAAAAAATAGACCATCTCCGAACCACGGTATTGCAGTATCAAAATAATATGGAGCGCTTTACCGGGGCCGGGGCCGAGGCGCTAAAGAAAGAGATAGAGAAAAAGATACGGCAGTCGGAAAAGGAAATTGAAGAGGCGAGGAAGAAGCTAAGTTTATTGCGCGACCAGCCCTCGGAGAAGTAGTCTTTACAATATTCTTTGCTTTTAAGCCTTTCCGGGTGAACCCGTAAAAAATCCCTTTACCGCGGGCAATTCGCATCGCGCCAATTTGTTCGTTCATGTAATTAAGCACTGCATGTTCGGATAGATTACTGGTTTGTGATAACACCATACAATTAGTGTTAATAGCATGCCTAATAAACGGCCCAGCTATTTTAAGTACTTCGTTTCAACACTTTGAGCGTAAAGACTATGAACGGACTACTTTCATATGTATCTGGCCGCAAATCATGCCAAACAAAACCATCCCTTTGGCATTGGTTTTACCATAGAATGCTCAAGGGACGGTTTCGGGTTCGTGCGCTACCTTATTTCGCGGAAACACTCTCTGGTTTAATGAGATGAACATAACTATCGGAAATAACCTGATAATCCGATTGCACGAATAACCAAGATCAAGTAACATTGAACAGGAACTAGATAAGCTTAATAATCACCACACTATAGCCAGCTCATGCTCCCCAGCCTGAAGCAGGCGGCTACACAATCTCCGCCACTATCCTTCCTCTTGCCTGGCCTCGAAGCATATCTTCCATCAACTGAGGAATAGCTTCCAGCTTTACCTTTCTCCCCATTGCCTCCAGATTTACCGGCTTCCACTCCCAGGCCAGTTTCTGCCAGATCTTCGCCCTGAGTTCCATGGCACATTCCGCTGAGTCCACACCGAGCAAATTCACTCCATTAAGAATAAAGGGATATACTGAGCTGTTAAGGTCCGCCGAAGCCACCAAGCCAACTGAAGCAACGCAACCTTCTTTGGTACATCCCTTCAATAAGGTAGAAAGGGTATTTCCTCCTATGTTGTCTATTGCTCCCGCCCAGCGAGAAGACAGCAGCGGCTTGCCGCTTGTATCATCGATTTCTTCGCGACGGATTATGTCCTGAGCCCCGCACAATTTCAACCAGTCATTAAGTTCGCTTTTTCCCGTTGCCGCTACCGGATAATAACCGGCACGGGATAATACGCCCAAGGCCATAGAGCCCACGCCTCCACTGGCTCCACTCACCACTATTTTACCCATACCCGGGTGCTGCCCGCATCGCTCCATTTTCCACAGCGCTAGTCCAGCAGTGAAGGCCGCGGTACCCATTACCATGCTTTCGTACAAGCCCATGTCCTGAGGCAAAGGCAATACCCAAGCAGCAGGAACGCGGATGTACTGGGCAAATCCGCCGGGGGTGTTCATTCCCAGATCGTAGGAGGTGCAGATAACCCGGCTTCCCTCGGCGAAAGTCGCGCTGCGATCAGACATCACCACTCCCGCGGCATCGACTCCCGGAGTATGAGGATAGCGACGCGTAATTCCCTTGTGCCCGGAAGCCGATAAAGCGTCTTTGTAGTTCAATCCGGCATAGTGAACCCGTATCAGCACCTCATTATCCGGCAACTCTTCCAGATGCCTTTCTTCGATGGATTTTTCAAACTTTCCGGAATCTGTTTCCCGAACAGTTAAAGCAAGATATTTCATACTTCGGCGATATTCGAAATGCGGCGGCGATAAGCTATTCTATCGGGGACAATGGTACTGAAACGAAATCCCCTTTCACTAAAATATTGCAGGACCCTTGGCAGGGCGAAAAGCATAGTGTCGCGGCATTTGAGGCTGTCATGAAACACCACTATAGATCCCCTGCGGGCATGCTTAATAACATTCATAGCACAGGAAATACCATCTACACGAGGATCGAAATCGCCGCTGAGCACATCCCACATTACGATATGATAGCGTTTTTTGAGTGCCGCCGTTTGGGCCCGGCTAATTCGCCCAAAAGGGGGGCGAAAAAGTTCGGTTTTCACAAATTCACTGCATTTCAAAACGCTTCGTAGATACTCTGATTTCGGGGTATTCCAGCCCTTCTCATGGGCATATGTATGATTTCCGATGCTATGGCCTTGTTCGCGAAGACGGTGAAGCAATTCAGGATGCTTCTGCGCATTTTGACCGACACAAAAGAACGTGGCTTTCGCTTGGTAGTCCGCAAGGATATCGAGTACCTGTGGCGTTACCTCCGGAATCGGGCCATCGTCGAAGGTCAAAAAAAGTTCGTCTTGCTCAACTGGTATGTCCCATACGAGATCAGCCGCCAGGGGCTTAAGGATGGCCGGTGTTTTAGCGAAATACACAGGGGTAAGTTACAACGAAGAAATATTCGAAGCAGGCGACAATAGATACTTTCCGAACAGGCCGGGGTGAACACTACGCAGGAAAAAGGGAGGAAAAGTCAATACTCCCGAATCACATTCCGGTAGAAATGCCTAAATCCGCATGCAAGTTCCGAATCATATATACTCGGCTCCCCTTCCAAATTTCGCTAAATCGAATTTCAATGCAAATACCCCACCCGCCCGATCTAACTCCTCCCTAATGCTCATTTCTGAATCGGAGCGCTTCGACAGGTAAAGGCAACGCTATTGGTGTGTTTTTTTTCGTAGGTATCTATCATCAGTGAAAGCAATTCAAGTTACTCCGCGTCAGCAGATCCCTTCGAAGTGTCGAATAATACTTCCAGAGAGTTGAACCTTGTGTTGTTCCTCCTTTCTAATGGCGCTCCAAAGCATAACTCAACGAGTTGGGCAGCTTGTTCAGCCAATCACTTCACCTTCCCCTCCAAATCGAGTAAAAAGGTATATTGCATCGCCACCTCCTTAAACCGATCGAAGCGTCCGCTTGCTCCGCCATGCCCTGTTTCCATATTGCAATACATAACCAGGCGGTTGTTATCTGTTTTCATCTCACGAAGCTTCGCCACGTATTTCGCCGGCTCCCAATACTGAACCTGACTATCCCAGTACCCCGTCGTAACCAACATATTCGGGTAGTTCTTCGCCTCGATGTTGTCGTAAGGAGAATAGCTCTTAATGTACTCGTAATACACCGAATCTTTTGGATTTCCCCATTCGTCGAATTCTCCCGTAGTAAGCGGTATGCTTTCATCCAACATGGTATTCACCACATCCACAAAGGGAACATCGGAAATAATACCGTTCCAAAGATCAGGTCGCATATTTACCACCGCTCCCATTAATAGGCCGCCCGCGCTACCTCCCCAGGCATACAAATGGCCTTTACCGGTATATCCTGTTTTAATCAAATGTTCGGCACAGTCGATAAAATCGGTAAAGGTGTTTTTCTTCTTTAATAGCTTGCCGTCATCATACCATTGCCTTCCCATTTCCTGTCCTCCGCGGATATGCGCGATGGCGTAAATAAATCCACGATCTAACAGACTCAGCCTCGAACTGCTGAAATACGCGTCCATACTGGCTCCATATGAACCGTATCCATACAGCAACAATGGTGTTTGTGGACTTTTCCGGGTGGTTTTATGATACACCAGCGAAACCGGAACTTGGGTCCCGTCAGCGGCCGTAGCCATAATCCTCTCAGAAATATAATCACCAACAGAAAAACCACCGAGTATTTCGTCTTGTTTCAATAGCTTGCGGTCTCGACTATCCATGTCGTAATCGTACGTAGAATTAGGCGTTGTAAGCGAGGTATATCCGTAGCGTAAAATACGGGTATCGTACTCCGGATTCCCACCGACATAGGCAGCATACGTGGGGTCCTGAAACTCCATGTAATGCTCCTGGCGATTATCCCAGCGAATTACGCGAACTTGAGTAAGACCTCCTTTACGCTCACTGACAACGAGGTAATCCTTAAAAATTTCGATGCCTTCCAACAGCACATCGTCGCGGTGAGCTATAACCTCTTTCCAATTCTCTTTACCCGTTTTTGCCAGCGGCGTTTCCATGAGACGAAAATTTCTCGCCCCCATATTGGTGACCACATAAAACTTGTCGCCGTAATGATCCACTCCGTACTCATGTTCCCTTTCTCTCGGCTGAAATACCGTGAATTCGGCATCCGGCGTGTTGGCATCGATAAATCGATATTCGCTGCTCAGGGTCTGCTCGCTGGAAATAAAGATATATTTCTTGCTCTTGGTTTTATACACGCCACAGCTAAAGGTATCGTCGCTTTCTTCAAACACCAAAACATCTTCGCTTTGGGGTGTTCCAAGTCTGTGCTTCCATATTTGATACGAACGCAGCGTATTCGGATCTTTTTTCGAATAAAAGAGGGTTTTATTATCATTAGCCCACGTAGCGCCTCCTGTTGTTCCCTCAATCACGTCACTCAGGTGCTCTCCCGTTCGCAAATCTTTTACGAAAAGGGTATATACCCGTCGGGAAACTGTGTCTACTCCATAAACCAATAGGTTATTATCTTCGCTAACCGAGCGGCCTCCGAAAGAAAAATAGGCATACCCCTTGGCCATTTCCGGTCCATTCAGCATAATCTCCTCGGGAGCTTCCATGGATTCCTTTTTGCGACAGATATACGGATACTGATCCCCCTCCTGGAACCGCGTATAATACCAATATCCATCTACTTTAGTGGGTACAGACTGGTCTGTTTGTTTAATGCGCCCTACAATCTCATTAAAAAGCGAGTCCTGAAAGTCCTTGGCATGGGCCATAACTTGCTCGCGGTAGGCGTTTTCAGCATTCAGATAATCAAGTACGTCCTGTGTTTGGGCGTCGGGAGTTTCGGCCTCCTTTTGTTCATCGCTGAGACGCATCCAGAAATAGTTGTCTACCAGCGTATCACCATTAATTATGGTCTGATGAGGTACTTTTTTGGCAATAGGAGCTTGAGGCATAGTTTTCGTTTCTATAGTGGTAGCTGTATCTCCGCAACCGGCGAGGGCGGCAAGGAAGATGGCCTTGATAACCGGGAATTTATTCATTGCGGCATGGTTTAAAGGACAAAGGTAGAAATAGCTGATCAAAGTTTTCCCGGAATGGTTTCGAATGAATCCACACCGCGATCAACCCGATAACGTTTCGTTATTTTTTTACTCTTACTCGGTATTCCGAGCGTTTTGCTTAGTCTGAGCGGTTGCGACATCAGTTGCCGCCAGAATCAATTTCAATACCTCTGCGTACTGGAATCGCCTCTTTGCTTGCCGCTACTTCACCTAAGTAAATTGACGTGCCCGTAAAGTATTTGATTGCCCTTTTCCGCATGCCGATATTTAACCTTCCAGATGTAAGTGTCTATCTGGCAAGGCTCTCCCTGGAAATTGCCGTTCCAGCCTTCTTTTGGGTCCCTGCTATAATACAACTTCTCACCCCACCGATCATAAATTTCAAGTTCAAAATCATCTATCCACAAGCCTATCACATAAAACACGTCATTCCTTCCATCATTGTTGGGTGTGAAGGTATTTGGCGCGTATAAAGGACCATATACGACCACCTCTACACTATCCCTTCCTACGCAACCATTATCGTCTATCGCATTGAGAGTAAACCACATCGTTGTGTCTGGAAACACTTGCGTTTCAAGACAACTACTGCACTCCAAGTATTCCGACGGCATCCACCAGAAAGCATCGTCGCTGTTCACCTCTCCTTGCAGGGAGCCTGTCTCAAACCACTCAATAATATCTCCCGGACCTGCCTCCACGGCAGGCAAAGGCCATACCGTTACTACAACCTCCTCTTCATCAACGCATCCGTCAGCATCCGTTACTCTCACCGTGTAAGTGGTCGTTTCCAATGAAAAGGCTGTCGTTTCGGGTTCACCCGAATTGCTTAGGCTCTCATCGGGACTCCAATCGTAAGCCACGCCACCAGAAGCCCAAAGGATTACAGGCTCACCCAAACAGGCCGCAGTATCCGGCGAAGCCAGGGCCTCAGCAATCAAAACCTCTACCCATAAGCTATCGGTGCCATTACCACAGGCATTTACAATGTCAATAGTGAAAAGCGCACTGAAGGGTGGGTTAAGCATAGGCGATTGTATCGTGGGATCACTTACCCACTGCGAGGGAGACCACTGCCAACTTTCCGCAGTTATGGACTCAGCCTGCACAGGAACTCCATAACACATGCTTAGGGAAGGATACATTGTACCGCCAGGCGGGTCAAAATACACATCAACCAGTACGCTGTCGCTTGCTTCGCAACCCTCTGCACTTGCGATGTTTACGTAATACCAGGTACTGGCCTCGGGACTTGCTATCGGCGAAGAAATACTGGCGTTAGATAGACTTTCTTCAGGACTCCAGGAATAAAGCAATCCTCCACTTGCGCTAAGCTGTACTTCCTGTCCCAAACAAATTTCGTGGGGTCCACTAACCGTATATTCCAATGAATACAAAGGGACTTCTACCTGCACCGTATCACTACCGCATTGATTAAAATCGACGAAAAAATATACCGCATCGCCTTCCGGCGTAATCGTAGCGCTTTGA
>Ga0315906_10002393_pt1 | contig 26237 bp, 20 predicted proteins | sample LakEriMetagenome_4_FD_203526 | JGI IMG/M metagenome (GOLD analysis project Ga0315906, IMG submission 203526) | Freshwater fungal communities from buoy surface, Lake Erie, Ohio, United States - Buoy 2 MA122 | ecosystem: Environmental > Aquatic > Freshwater > Lake > Lake biofilm | place: USA...
AACATTGGAAGTCACAAAAATATTGGATAATTGTGATATGGTATAATAGTTATCGAATGTATTCTTAATGAGGTTATTACTCGTAGCAGATAAAACATTGGAAGTCACAAAAATATTGGATAATTCCGAAATAATATTTAATCTAATCTCATCAAAATTACTATTATTAATTAATAAATTACTACAATTTATTGTTCCATTTACATCTAATTGGTACCGAGGATTTGAATTATTAATACCTACCTTATTATCAATAACAATAAAAGGAACTTTAATATCAGCAGAATTATCTGCTGTATAACCAATCTCAATATTACTCAAACGTCCAATAACAGAAAGACGTTCAAAATCATAAACTTGAAAAACTTCTGTCAAAGGTCCTATTTTAGGTTCTAAATTAGACCTCAAATTTTCCTTATCCAAATCATTCACATTATTAGCTTTTAAAAATCCTGTAATTTGAAGGTTATTATTATAAAAGTTATTTTTAATAAACTTCTTAGTGGTTCCATTACTAAAGTTATCAGTAGTTATATTTGAATTTATAACTTTTAATAAATCAGCAATACCTCTGTTTTCATAATAATAAAGATTTGAGTTACCTTCTTTATATAAATCAGTATTCGTATTAAAAGAAATAATACCGGTGATTTGATTGGATGATTTATAATAAAGATTACTACCTTCACTGATTTTATCAGAAATAAGTAAATATTTATCCTGATTACTAATGTTACTAAAATAATCATTTGAGGTTCCTTGAATTATAAAATCAGCGGTTGGTATATTTGAATTAAAATAATTATAAATATTATAATCCGTGGCATACAAATTACTATTTCCCTGTTTTAAAAAATCTGTATTTATGAATCGAATATTTGAATTCAATAGTGATTGATTATAATAAAGATTGGATGACCCTTCTCTAATATAATCAGTATTACTAATATTAATGTTAATTAGACTTCCATTATAATAAAGATTGGAAGACCCTTCTTTAATAAAATCAGTATTTATATTTGACGGATTATAATAGAGATTCGAAACCCCCTCTTTAATGAAATCTGAGTTTAAAGTTAAAAGATAATTGGATGAATTACTATAATAGTCATTTGATGAATAAAAACGACCACCACGAATATCATCTGTAGTAATCAAACGTAGATTTGAATAAAAATTACTTGAATATTTATCAAAACTAAAATAATTATTACTATTTCCATTTTTGATATCATTAGTTGAAAATGATTGGATATAGGAATAAAAGATTTTAGAGATGGAATGAATATTGAAATAAAGATTATTTAACCCCTCTTTTAAATTATCAGTAGTATTATTACTTATATTAATATTTGTAATTAAACTACCGTCACCTGTCAAATTTGCACTTTCAAGGTTATTACAAATAATATGTTCTGTAGTATTAATATCAGTAATAACCGCTTTACTTAACTCAACCCATTCAAGATTACCATTTGCATCGGTAGATAAAAATGAATATTCATAGTTTGGTGCTAATGGTAAATTATAAATAATATTTTGATTTGTATTGGTTATAAATGAAATAGATGTATTAGTATCATTTTTAATTTTAAATACAGATGAAATAAAATTATTTCCCATATCAAGATTATTGGACGTGAAGTTATTAGATGAAGACCCTAAAATGATAGGTAAATCCTTATATATACCACAACCAATATAAATACCTCCATCATCTTTACATAAGAGGTCGTCTATATTTAAGGAAAATTTATTATTACGAATGGCATTTCCAATGACAATGGAATTATTTACAGTTGAGATATTTGAATTACCTATATTAACAGTTGCGTTAAGATTCGAATTATAACTGCCTATGGATGTTTCAGTTATTCCTTGATTAAATATTCCGATATCCAATGAACCATTACTATTTAAAAATAATTGGGGATGCTGTTTATCATTGGTAATAACAATTCCATTTGAATTATTACGAATATTATAACCAATATTAATACTTTCCGTATCGATTTTATTATTCGACACCTGAATATCACCAATACTTATAACCTTATCCCTATCTAAATATTCACTACCAGCATTCGCTCCAATGAATATTGAATTATTTAATCCAATTCCAATTTTACCTGCATTATTACCAATGATTAAATTATTACTTCCCTTATTTATTTTTGCTGCATATTGACCCATATAGATGTTATTAAAATTAAAAATAGAAAGGTCTGAAAAAATATCTGTTTTTACAAAACCATCAGGTGATATTTTACTCATATTTACCTATAAAAATAAAAAAAATTATATTTAAATAGAACGATGAATTTTAAAAAGTTTGTTAATATGGACGTTAATTTACAAGATTTTACAAATGTTTATAATTCCTATGCCAATACCAAAAATAATTTTGGAGGTGGGTATGTAAAGGTTAAAGATTTATTAAAACAAAACGGTGGCAAATTAAAGGTATCAAAAAAAAGCTCTAAAAAGGGAGGCGCTGTAGCTGACGCAGATGCCCGCAAAAATATTTTTTATGATTATCAACCATCAGGTAATATAACTAATGTAAATACATTCTCTGATTTAACTGTAAAACAACAAGCATCTCCTCAAATCTCTGCCACTTATAGAGGTATTTTTTAATAAACCTCGAGGTTATTATTGTCAGCAGGTCTATATTTCGTATCATCTAAATAATAAATGCCCTTCTTTTGATAAGCATATTTCTCCAGAACAATAATCATACCACGTGTATGTTTTTTAAAATCTTCAATTGTTTTTTTAATTTCATCATATGGATTAAGTTTATAAATATATTTTAGTTTTATGGGAGTTATTAAATAAGAGGAATATAATTCCTTTATTATTGCCGTTCTTGTATTCATAAAAGTCGAAAAGTAATCATTCATATCATATCTGTCTCCCAACATAAAGATGTATAATTTCATTAATTGTTCAAATAAAACAATTAAATTTGAAAATTTGTGTGAATCAAAAATCTTTATGAAACGGATATTAAATAATAAATCAATCATTTGCTTATCATTATTTAAATATGAAATCACATTACGTTCATTATTATTAGTATTGATATCAGTCTCAAGTGTGGTAATTTGATTTTTATAATTAATTTTGAGTTTATTATTATAATCCTCAATGAAATTATAATAATAATACCCAATGATAATAATAATGATGATTGCTATTAATATGGATGGATTTTTATTGGAAATAAGAAAGAAAATAAGCGCAAGTATAAAAATAGCAAAATAATAATTATAAATAATCATTAAATAGTTGCTCCGTCTATAAAATATATAACAAAAGATAATATAATTAAAATTATACCTATATAAAATAATCGCTTTTCGTGAAAAAAGATTTGCATAAAGGTTGTTAGATAGCTATCCTTATTGTAATTATCGAATACACGAATCACATCATTAATGATATCTATCATTGTCTGCATTGTATTTTGATAAAGTTCAATGATTGAAAAATTAAAAAAATCATTTTCATCTCTTCTTTCCGCTTTTTTGAGTATTTCAGGTATTCTCTCTAATAATTGATTAAACTTCTTTTCTACCTCTTGCTCAATTATTTTATTTTCACTCATTATTACTATTATAATATTAAATAATATTCATCATATCACTTGTTGATAATAACATTCGGCGACAACAATAGCGAGTTAAACCAAGATTATCCAATATTTCTTTTGAATGAATAGTACTGAAAAATTTATAATCAGGGTCATCATTAGTCTTTCCTTTTTTCTCCAATTTAGCCACCTCTTCAACATAATAATCATACTTATCAGCGATTACTTTAGCACAAGTAAAACAACGAATCGGAACAATCATTTATATCTATATTATACATATAAATATATCATTTTTTTTTATATTGTAAATATTAGATAATGGAAAGTAACCCCTTATATCGCTTATATATGCAATTAAATGACAAGATTGATTTATTAGCCGCACAAGGAGTTTCAGGTGCTTCTTCTTCTACTACCGATGTTAGTGATATAGTAGTTCGATTAAGACAATTAGAAAATCGTCCATCCCTCGAAGGTGTAATTCATCAATTATCAAACTCCATTGAAGAATTAAAAAGAGAAAATGAAAGCTTGAAGTCTCATTTAGAGTGTTTAAATAAATTTGAAAATATTGAAACACGTCTTTATAACATCGAAGTTGAACCCAAAGTTAATATTGAACCTCTTAATGCTCGTGTTGCTAATCTCGAAAATTCAGGTGTAAATGACATTGTAGCCAATCTTCAATCTCGGATGAATAATACTGAACAATATACTAATGTCATCCCTGATTTATCTTATCGTGTAAGTGAATTAGAGAAACGTCCTGAATTAAGCCAACGATTAAATGCTGTTGAAGCCACTGTCGCTGGTTTAAACTCCACGACGACTCCTTAAATAAGCTTTTACTTTTAATGGTTTTAAGTAAATTTAAGGAAAAGTCATATCTATATAATTATTAACAAATATGAAAACAGATATTGGAATTTATATAATAACATCCGAACATTTAAAATTACGATTTAATCATTTAAATCAGCAAATTGTTCGATTAAAGGGATTATTTGATAAGGCCGATTATAATTATCAATTCTTTCAAATTAATAATCCTTCATCGAATGAAATTGAAAAGAATTTGGATAAATTTAAGGATAGGGTTCAAATAAATAAAGATGAAATAGCAGATAATGATTTTAAAAATCTGGTATCACCTATAAATACCAGTCAACTATCAAACTTTATGAAACATCAGAAAGCACTTGAAATGATTAAAGATGGTAAAACTAAAATAAATTTTATTATTGAAGATGATATTATGGTTATTGATGAATTTGCAAATAATTTCCTTGATTTATTAGAAAAAATAAAAACACAGGATTTCGATTTAATATTTACATCAGTAGCCATTAATGATAATTCATCAGAGTTTAAGTTTATTAAATCTCTTGAATATTTCAAGGTTTTAATCGCAAAAAGCTCTTATTTTATTACTAATGACTGTGCTGCCAATTTACTAACTTATTTCGAAAAAATTAAATTTAATTATAAAATCAATATATCTTATTATATTTGGGAAAATAAGGAAACTGTTAAAAGTTTCATTTTTAATAAGAATCTTTTATTTGAAGGTTCTAAGATTGGCTTATTTTCGACAAGTATAAATAATAACAACTTTCTATATCAAAATGGGGAATATGTAAAATTGGCTCAGTTAATAGGAAATCACGAATATTTAGATGATGAGGTTGTAAAAAAAGCAGAAGAAATTTATAATTCCTCCGGTAAAAATAATCCAGACTTTCAACATTCATTGGGTTTGGTTTATTATAAAAATAAGAATTATAAGAAAGCCAAGGAAGTTCTCATTGAAGCCATTTTAAATTTAAAAAAGACAGATGGTTTTATTTGTCAACATAACGAAGCTCTTAATAATTGTATTAATATGCATCAATTTGAGCAGTCAGACATAGAAAACGTTTTAAAACTTCCTGGTATCTATTCATAAATTTGTATTAACTTTGAATTAACTTTAAATAAAACTGATTTTATTTTTATTCATTAATCATCACCAGAAAAATGAGCGATTTCTGCGAATCTGTTTGCTATTATATAACGAGGTCTATTGTGACCTTAAAATCAATGGAAAGGACTATGATTTGCTTAAAAATCAATGATGTGGGTGATGATACTTTCCGAATGGATTTCGAATCCTTCTTCAGTGGTCATATTATCAGTTCACAAGAATATGCCTGTTTGGTCTCGATTGACGAACTTTATTACCTCATCGCTTATAATTATTCAAGTGTTTCCGATGGGGTCATTGACCTAAATTTCGATATAAGGAAATATTCGGATAGAAACGAAGCATTGAATGATTTCAATTCATTGGAGAATATCTGAAATTAAGATTTGTCATTTATAATACCTTCCAACACCCTTATTTTTTCATTAAGTTCTTTTATAGCATTTATCAACAAAGGGGTTAGATTCCCATAAGCAACTGATTTAAGGTCTGTTTCTGGATTGTAATTAACCACTTGAGGAATGATTGGCTCTACTTCTTGAGCAATGAGACCTATATGACTACTATTATCATTAATATTTACATATTCAACTCCATTTAACTCATTTACCTTGATTAAAGCATTTTCAATAGTTTTAATATCTTTTTTAATTTTCCTATCACTGGTCTGATATAAACGTCCATATAAATTAGCATCTCCATTTTCATAAATAATTAGGGTATTTGCCGGACAATTCCAATGAAGTTTAAGCTGTTGTTTCCAAGTTCCTGGATTATTATTGGTACCAAAATCCCCTAAAGCAACAAAATTGGCATCTCCATATCCTAATTTGAAATGTCGCTGAAAAGTTGAGCCAGAGTTTTTTCCAATGATTAGGAATCCCGAACTATTTAAAATAGAACTATTTCCAATACATAAATTAGTATCATTTCCATTTGTAATAGGATTATTATTACCAATACCAACGTTCCCATTTGATTTTATTCTTACTCTTTCAATAAAATTAGTGTTTCCATAAGTAGAATCTGAACTATTAATTCTGATGGAAATTCCTTCATTAGCACTCCCTGCATCTATAAAAGCGGTAGAACTATCATTAAAAATTCTAAGATAATTACGTTTATCAGTTGTCATAGTTGCTATCACACCATTTACGTGTAATCGTTCTTGTGGAGAAATAACCCCTACTCCTATATTTGAATTAATAATGATATTATTATGAAAAGTAGTGATTGTATTTCCATTTCCTAAGTCTCTTCCAATATTTATATTTGAGTTATTAAAATAAAGAAATGATGATTTATAGGTCGACGTTGAAATACTGATTTCTGTGTTAGTAAGACAATCAAAATTAAGATTATTATTAATATTTAAGTTATTGGAATTATCAATTCGCAAAGCTTGTCTAATATTACAAGTACCACTACCTATGATAAGATTTGTATTTTCATTATTAATTATCGAATTTTTAAATATAGATAATCCATTCATATTCGAATTATCACTAATTCTTAGCATCACATTCTGATTATGAATATGGAGATTCGCTGTCGGATTCGTAATACCAATTCCAATAAAACCACCCGATTTAATCCTCATTCTTTCATCTGAAAGACCTATCGTAGTTGTATCCATCGAATTTCTTGTTAAAAATAGTAAATCTCCTGTATCAAAATCCCCAGTTTTTAAATGACGTATACCACATTTACACCAATCCACATCATCGGTATTTAGAAAAATCGAAGAGATTTTTAAGGCACTTGTATGAATAGTTGATTTTGGATTTGAAATACCAATACCTATATTACCATTGTTAGATATATATAAAATACCCTGATTACTTGAATTATTCCATTGATATCCATCTGTACTTCTATAAAAACTTCTTGAATTACTTGAGAAATAAACACGAGGATTTCCATCAATTGTTCTATGCCATTTATTTATTTCAGGTCTTATTTCATTCATAAGAACCTCGCCATTGAAATTAAAACCCCTCATTTCATTTTCATTTATCATTTGAATATAATTTGAATTATTTTGAATACCAATAGAACCCAATGGTAATGAATTAGAGTTATAAAATGAAAATTGAGAATTATTGATATTTATAAATTGATTGGTATCATCATTAATTCTTAAAATCCCATTTTTAATCTCAAATCTTTCTTTGGGATTATCGGTACCAATTCCAATATTTGAATTTTTAAAATGAATGATATCAAATGAATTAGCATCATTAATCATAAAAGCTTTATATCCAAATGTAGAGGGAACTATTTTAAACGATGAGTTAGAAGTTGCTCTTACAACTAATGCCATTTTTTTATTATCTCATAGAAATTAAAAAATGATTTTTATTGATATGTAAATAGTTATTGATGAGTGACAGTTGTATTCGTTTATATGAACAAACAATTGATATCTTAGTTTATGATTTTATGAATAAATACCAATCGCTCAAAACAAGAGGGATTGATAAAGATAAAATAAATGATTATATGAATGAATATCAAAGAAATAGAATTAAGAATTTTACTGACGACATATCAAGAATTAAAGCAATTTCAAATCCTCTTATATTTCATCATTAATTTCTTTGAATAAGCTTCGGCGTATTCATAGGCCATTACTTCAAATGGATGTTCCCCTTCAATAATAACAACATCACCAATACCTTTAGGAAAATCTGATTTATAATAAGCAACCAATTCCTTTCCATCCTTATTTTTATAAATATAAGTATCTAAATCTGGATTCGCTCTAACTTTACTATCCTTCAATCTTGATATGGAATATCCATTTTTATATAAATAACTATCGATAGCCTCTTTATTATATCTTTGGTAGATATGAGTGCTTTCGTGTATCAAAGTCTTCACTAATTCAGTATTTGAATAATTTAAAATCAATGGGGATAAAAAGATGATATTTGCACGAGTATGAGGAAACCCTTCTTCGTATGAATTAGAAACTAAAGCAAATGTCCAACTTTGATTGTTATTGAAATATTTGAGGGCTTCTAAAGCACAAACCCTAAGTTTATGTTTTTGTGTTTCATTAAACTCCAAACAACTATTTATAGCAACTTTCAAATAATTATCATTAGTATCCACATTTCTTGCCCTCAAATCATAAATACTCAAATTTCTTATATATCCATCTTCATCTCTTTCCATAAATTGTTGTGTTTCTTCTTTTGTTAAGAAATCGATGTCTATAATTGAAGAGGGATAGAAAATAATATAAAGCAAAATTAAAATAATGACACCAAATGCGATGGATATAAATAAGGGATAGCGATATTTATCTTTCATTTTATAAATACATAGATAATAATGGACTATCATCTTTCTTCTTTAATATCAAATATTTGTCGATGAATTCTTTAGTAACTGTAAAAGGAAAATTAACAATCTTATCATCCATAGTTATATATCGATTCATATTAATATAACTATAAATATTATTAATATTTCTTTGTAAATTTCTAACACCATCTTCAGGAACAGTCATATCAATGATATGATATATCATTTCATCACTCAAAATAACATCTTTATCTGTAAAATTATAAGATTTGTAAATCACTTCTAAAAGACTATGTTTCACTAAATTCAATTTTTGTTCTCTGTCATATTTATCAACCGAAATAATTATCATTCGGTCTCTTAAAATAGGATTAATATTCTCAATATTATTAAAAGTAAAGAAAATGATGGATTTTGATAAATCCAATTCAATCTCTTCAATATACTTATCTGTAAACTTATCATTCTGTGTGGCATCTGTAATATGAATAAGGGTATTTATTATTTCCTCACCATAACGACTGTTTGAAACCTTATCCAATTCATCAAAGAAAAAAATGGGATTCATTACTTTTGTTTTTATTAATTGTTCAACAATTTTACCATAAGTAGACCCTTCATAAGTATATGAATGTCCTTTCAAATAACTGGAATCAGATATTCCTCCCAATGGAATAAAAGCAATAGGGTAATCAATAACTTTGGCAATCCCATCCTTGATGAATTTCGTCTTACCTACTCCCATAGACCCTTGAATACCAATCACATAACCTTTAGCATTAGGATTTGATATATATTGAGCCAAAATCCTAATCAATTGTTCTTTAGTCTCATTATGACCATAAATATTCTTATCTAACCCCTTCCTTATATCCAATAAAAATTCAGAAATACCTCTTTTATTATAATTGAGCTCCTTATAAATCCCTAATGGAAGTTGAGTAATTGTAGAAATCCATTTACTCAACTTTGAATATTCTGATGAAAAAGGACTTAATTTCATAAAATCCTCATATTTACGTAAGATGGCTATTTTATTAGCAACTATGGTATTCATTGACAAAAATTTAAATCGCAAGGGTTCTTTAAAAACCTTATAATTATCAATTTGTTTTTCAATATCATAAATTTCCTCTTTTTTATCAATACTTAAAGATTTGAAGTAAGTGGCTTCTTCTCTTGAATACTTCAATAATAAATCATTAAACTTTCCATAATCTCTATTACGTCTATAATTACCCATTATTATACTTATACACAACAACGATAATAATAATATTTACCACTGTTCTCGTTATATCGAATTATTTCCACCAAATCCCCTTGTTTTAATCCAATCCATTTCGCAATTACATCTGTATGTAATATCAAGGGCATTTGTCCTTTTGATTTAATTAAATATTTTTCCATAACTTCCTTTGCCTCGTCAGGAGATAACTTTCGATGAGGTGGCACCAATTCGTGTTTTGTGGGATTAAATAATAGCTCATTCATATGAAAGAATTGAAGCATACCATTATTCTTTTGAAGAATCTTATCAATGATTGATAAATAAGAAACTGAAGGGGTTGTTAACATATCATTATTAAAGACAAGAATTATATTATTTTTACCATTATATTTCCTAACAAATCCATCGAGATTGGAAGCATTTTTCTTTAAATCATCTATGACAGCACTTCTGAGATTTTTGGTAAGAGCAAAGATAATTGCTGTATTAGAGGTATGAAAATTTACTGGATAATTTTCATTAAAAAAGGTTTCACGATCCAATTCTACCTCGTGTTCCTCAAACTCATCTATATTATCACCTCGTGCGACGAGCATTTCCTTAAGATTTTCAATAACATAATCTATTTTATCAATTTCCATTATTATTAATCTTTTCTTTCTTTTTATATATCATTTTTTATTTTTATAAGTAAAGAGAAGTATGTTACCTTTAATTTTCATATCACTGGTATGGGGTTTGATTCCTATTATTATAAAGATATATCTTTCTTTTCTTCCATATATCTTTATAATATTCATTCAAAGTCTTGTATTATTATTTTCATCTTTGACATATATCTTCTTTTTCAAATCCAAGGAGTTAAAGGAAGGATTTAATAAGATAACGATAAAAAAATTATTAATTTTAATTATCACCTTCTTTTTTGCCTCTTTTATTTGTAATTTATTATATTTGGATGTATTGAAAAACCATCATATCAGTGCTCCAATCATAATCTTTACATTAACACCAGCAATTACTATCTTAGCCTCCTATCTAATCCTAAATGAATACTTGAACATTCAACAATTATTTGGATGTTTATTAGTATTTATTGGAATTTTCATCATTTTCTATTTCAAGAAACCCTTATAATTATCAATGAAATTAAATATAAATTTCAAATGTTTAGATGCTATTTTACTTCCAGATGAGGTCTTTAAATACCTTTGAATCTTCAGAGTCCTCTTTTTCATATTCCTAATAATTTCATTAAATGAAGGTTGTTCGTGATTTATGATATTAAATGATACATATCTCATTACACCCACCGCACCTAAGCTATTAATCCTATCTGCGTCTTGAATAATAAATAACTTTATATTTCTTTTTGTAAATTTACGATTGAAATCATCGGTTTCTTTTGATAAAGAAGTGTTGCTCGCCAATCGAATAATCTCCAATTTATCATAAGTTCTTAAACATCCATATCTCCTCAGATAGTTGCCAATGATAGTTGATTGTTTTTCATTTGAATATTTGCTATCACCAACGTCGTGTAACAAAGCACCCATTATGATATGAAATAAGTCCCTTTGTTTATAAATACCCTCCATTTTTGCCAGTTTTTTTGCCAATTTAACTACGAGAATGATATGATTATAATCGTGACTAATATCATTAAGATTATCCATATAATTCTTCACAAAAATTTCAGTTTTATGAATAATATCTTTATAGGTCATTGATGATAAAAATAATAAAAATAATCAATTTTTCTACTCACTCTTGATTCTAAATCCTTTCCATCCTACCTTACTATCATAAATACCATACGTCTTCTCGAAGTAGGACTTAAGTTGATTTCTATCTGGCACCTTCTTAGATTTGGAGACATTCTGAAAACTCCAAGCCTTGAAATCATTAAAGATATCAGTGATGCCAATCTTTTCTTTAGACGCTGGGTCATTGATAATATTATCACTGATATATTGACCAATCACATCATTATTATTCTTATACTTCTGAGTAGCATTAATAACCTCACGAGGTTCATTAATCTTCACTGGATTAATTGACTTATGTCTTTCAATTAACATAGAAAGGAAGATATCGGCATATCTTTCCAATTTCTCACTCAACTGTAAATCCATCGGAAATTCATTTGGCTTCTCAGGGTCAGGATGTTCACAGAATTTCGATGAAAACTCAATCACACGAATTCTTCGCCAAGTTCCACCATCATCACTCGGTACCTCTGGAAGTTCATTACAAGCCAATATCATCTTAAATTGAGGCTTAAACTCATAAGGCTCCTTATATAGACCTCTTGTAAGAATTCTATCATTACCCGAAAGTTCTTTCATATATCCAATATTAATCTTATCATTTTCACTCGGTTCTTGTAATACCGCAAATCTCCTTCCTTTCGTCCTCTCTACTTCACCTTGAGCTGAATTAGATGCTGCTCTCTTTTGTGTCAATAGAGCGATTGGTAAAGTAGCATAATAATCACCAATTGCTTTTTGAATTAAATCTAAGAGACGACTCTTTCCATTACTACCTTGACCTGTGAAGATATAGAAACGCTCTTGAGCGATACTACCATCAATAGCACAAGCAAGGATATCTAATACATAATTACGAAGATTTTCATTTGTAAATAATTTATTAAAGAATTCATTAATTTCTGCAATTTCCAGTGATTCTGGATTATAAGGCACATAAATCTTATTTGTACATAGATAGATATAATCATCTGGCATTCCTTCTCGAAAGATATGTAATTTGAGGTCATATACCCCATTCTCAAATCCGAGAAGATACGCACGATTATCCAATAATTCCTCAAACTTTTCATCTATAAATAGACATTTACACTCCTTCATTACACTCTCCTTAAATGCCGATTTCTTTAAATTTAAAGAGATTTTCAATGCTGCCTGAGCTCGTTTATTATAAAACTCCTTCTGACCCTCGTCAGTGGTTTCAATTACCTTTTGATTGAAATATTGTGCTCTATCTGTAAATTTCTTACAAACTTCCTCACTCAACTCCTTTCTTAATTTCAATCCTTCCTTCGCTTTCACCCATCTATGACAATCCTTATCATATTTATACCAAGTATCTTTATTTACTGCTTTATATTCCCCCTTATATATCGCTTGTACCACCTTGGCTACATCATAATGAGCACCATCCGTGGTAAGAGCCATATCAATAAGAGGAATTATGGAATTGTTAATAATCTCATTATATCGCTGTGGGTTATCTTGTTTTGACCACCATCGCAATGTTCCCATACTCAAATGCTCCTTCTTCATCTTATCCCATAATTGCTGACATTCACCTTCCACAAATGAGCTACTAATCTTGGAAAATTCAATCCAAGTATTCAAGAGACGATAATCGATATTCCTCAAAGCCCAGCCCAGATTAATCCAATCATCATATCTATCAGCTCTTTTATGTGATAAACACTCATTCACCAAATTCTTAGCCAATTCAAATTCATCATCATTAATATAATTCTTAATAATATTTGTAAGTTTAGACGAGAAGATGTTATTATCCAACTTCTCTTTTTGTTTCTTATCCATCATAGGTAATACGTGACGAATATACTCATTAATATCATTTTCCCTATCTGCTTTTGTAGCAGTCTCATTCGCGTTAAATTTACGCATCGAAAATAATCGAATATAATCAATTTCATCCTTGGCAGTTGATATATAATCAAAGAGATTGGTTGATGATTGAGAGGTATCAAATTTATAAATTTTTGTAACTCTATAAGCATCACAATCAGGTTTCTTACTTCCATACATTTGCCAGCAATTGGCACTAATAATTGCCTTATCAACGATATCATCAGGAATGGCACAGATATCAGTGATATTAAATATCTCCTGTGCTTTTTCGAGGATTTTCGTGCGAATGAAATATTGAATATTATTATTTACTATAATATGTGGAAAAATTATGTGTATTCCATCTTTGATTTTATTTCTAAATTCAGTAGGATTAGGCTTTTCCATAACATAAGCTATATTTGACTTTTCATCAATATCTAAATAATGATTAATAATCTTAAAATAAGTATCCACTATTTTATGAACGTGTGCGTCATTATATTTCCTCGTAATATACTTATCTTCGTGTGAGTCTTTACTGAAACGAAAGTCTAAATCAACACGAATTGGACTGATATCCAATGGTTTTTCAGTAAAATAGAGAGAAATACCACCCGTAATCGCTAACGCATATAAATTAAGGAAGGTATCATAACATTCAGTAGGAATATTCACCGAAATTCGGGGATTTGCAATACTCGTATTCGTAAATGCTTTGCCTTTTTCAGACTTATATTTATTTATAAATGCTTGCAAATCATTCTTCGCTACTGACATATTATATTTATTTGATATATTTTTATATTAAATAATTTTTAATCATTTTTTATTTTTAAACGAATCGTCTATAAATAAGCATTTACTTTCAGTTATCACATCATTTATAAAAGTAGGTCTTCGTAGATTTAAAAACACCTCACTCGCTAATGTTCCCTTTAAATCATATTCATTTTTAAGAGCGTTATCAGTAGTCCTACTCATCTTATTCCAATAAAAGAAACATCTATCTATGAAAACCTTTCGCAAATCATTACTAATATCCTTCTTCAGACTCTGACAATTCTCATCTAATATCCATTCATTTAATTCATCATCATATTTATACCACTGGTTCTTAGATATATATTTATATTTGTAATTATATAATTCATAAAAGACCTTTGAAACATCATAAGAGGTATTGGTGGGACAATCATCCACCACTCTACAGGCTATCATAGCAATCATCTCATCGTATTTCTCAGGATTTGTGGTTTTAGCTATAAAAATTAATTTTTGAATGGGAAAGTTTACCTTTAAAAATCCATTCCATTTATCAGTATCATCATTTGATATAACCTTCCAAGTGGATTGTAAATTTTCACGGTCAATTGATTTCATTAATGAGCCTAAATAATCTAAATCTTCATATGAGGATAAACACGCATATATGAGTTGTTTAGCAAATATATAATCTCTCATTATTACTATAGTAAAAATTATTTTTAAATAGTAGAGTAATAATGGAATTTTGTAGTCCTTCGGCTACTAAAAGGAAGTATTGTTATAGTAAGGAATCTCTCGCAAAAATAATTAAAATATGGAATTTGTTAAACCCAACCGATAAGGTAATCGTTACGACTACAGATACCGTCAATGACGTAATCAATAAAATAAATGAAAAATTTAAGAAAGATTTACATAAAGATAATGTTTATTGGGCTTGGATTGATATCTTAAAACAAAAAGCAAAAGATAAATCAAAAACTGAGGTTATAAATGACTTAATTGAAATTGAAAAAAAAGAGTTGAGACCCGCTCAACCTCGCGAATGGGTCAATAATCCTGTCGAATGGCTATCCAATTATGATATCATTAAAGTAATGAGACAATATGAGGCGATTCCTGAAAATAAATATAGATTTCTTGGTGTTTTCTCCATTGATTTTGGGGTGAAAAGAAAAGTGGTTGATATCAAAACTCTTTTAAAATCTGGGGTGAAATATTTAGGTTTCATTACCAATCTTTCACGAAGTCACGAGCCTGGCACTCATTGGACTTCAAGTTTTTTTGTATTAGACCCCTCATTGCCTTCATTTGGAGGTTATTATTATGATAGTACTACAGGTAAGATTCCAAATGACCTTCAGATAGTCTTTATGAGTATCAAAAATCAAGTGGAAATGATTTTTAAAAAACCTTTTCCCATTGCTATGAATTATATTAGACATCAAAGAAGTAATACGGAATGTGGAGTTTTCTCAATGGCCTTTCAGGTTTTATGGCTTAATTTATTAAGGATTAATAGTAATACAGCATCTTTCGCTCAAGTTATTAAACAATCTCAATATACTGATGCAAAAATGAAGAAGTTGAGATTTGGATATTTTAGACCCAACATCATTCATTTAAAAAGAAGCATAAATAGTAAAAACAATGGATCCAAATAATTTATATCAGTCTTGTTTGAAGATGTTAAATGATAAATATAAAATTAATGATTATCCTAAAGATGTCTTTATGGAAATTTATATGAATATTTACAATGAAAATAAAGCCACTACCCCTAATAACGATTTAAACAAATTGGTTCTTATTGAAGTTCGCAATAAAGTCGAAAAGGATTTAAAGGAGCCTATAAATGAAATTAGTGATTTGGAGTTGAAGATTAGGGAAGCTGAGGCAATAAGAGCTTCTATCGCAAAAATGACACCTATAATAGGTGCTGTTAATTTAGATGGAGTTGAGGAAACTCAACCATCTACAACACCATCTCAAACCATTCACGTATCTAATTATCAACAAACAACTTCTTTACCTAAATGTAAAACTTTTATTGTAAATACCACTAAAAATAATTTCAAAATCAAATCAATGGTGGATGTAAAAACCTATTCCATTTATCCTTGTTATATTTGTATACCAGCTGATATTAAATATAAGACCCCTTATTTAATCCTATCATTAAATGATGGTGTTAAACAAAACAATTATACTTATATACCAGTAGATATCAATCATTCCAATTGGGATAATTGGAAACCAATTACTGATGATTATATGGAGATATCATTAGGCAATAACAATTGGACTATTAATTTCATTGACTATTTGGGAAATCCATTGGATATGAATGAATATCAAGTTATTGTAAATGATGTTTTAATGGTAAATAATAATTATACTTTGAATATCAACAAGCCTCAATATTTCAATATAAATGATAAAATTAAGATTATTAAGGGTAATGGATACATAAGTGATAATATAATCACGGATATTAATAATAATATAATTACTATTCATAAAAATAATTTGGAATTGAATGATTTTATGGATAGTAAAATCATCAATTATAAACACAACTTTTCGATAACCTTCAAATATCATATTAAACAACAAGGATAAAGATTAATAATAATACAATAATAGCTATGGTTAATATCTCAAGTTTGAACTTCAATTTTATTTTTTGATTTGTTGATAACTTTGTCGGCTTATTTTCAGGAGAAATATTTATAATTAATAAATATACTAAATAACCAATAATAATCTTTAATAATAGATGAATTAATATTCCAATCGAATTCGAATGCATATTTAAGTAATTAAAAATGAGACGTAATCGAAAGATATCTATATTAATAATCATAAATACAATCAAAAATACGATTATATAACTCGCAGTGTAGTAAATGACTGCATTATTAAGAGTGGTAACGGTATTTCTGTCGATGAATTTATATGTGAGTTGTAAAGCGATGATACGAAAAACAATTATAAGGAAAATGAATATTAATTTATCATAAAAGGTAATGGCCAATTCTATTTCTGGGTCAAGATTACTATCATAGACTGTATCATACAACTTGGCCTTTGCTATTTCAGGAAGACTATTTTTACTATCAGTTTCATATTGATATAAAATTCTTTCAAATAAATTGGTTCCTGTAGGGTCATAGAAATCTTTAAGAGCCTCTTCTCTCGTCCCATCTTTATCACCAGTGATACCACGAGATGCCTTTAGTTTTTTAAAGTTATTAGTAATCTTATTGATATCATCATCTTTAATTTCTTTTTCTTTTGCTTTTTCGACGATTTGATTTATGATATCTTTAAATTTACCACCTGCACCACCCTTTTTTCTGTAATCTACCGGTTGATTTAATAACTGAAAGGTTCTTTCTAAACTATCTATATTTTTCTTTTGGAAATCATATTGTTTCGATAATTTATCTAATTCATTTTTATAAGCATCAATATTTTTCTTGTATAAATCAAGATAATCACTTATCTGTTCAAATAATGTTTGGCTTTTGTCATTTTTCTTATAAAAATAACTTAGACTTGCTTTGATAAGATTATCACTACTATCTTTAAAATTACTTAAATAGGGCAACAACTTACTTTTGATATTATTCAATTCATCGACAAGTTCCTTGAGAATTTTTTGTTCTGGATTATCGCCATTTTTATAAGAATCAATTTCTTTTATTAGGTCTTCATTATATGAATTAATGATTGATTTTATATATGCCATTCTTTTATTAAAATCTTTATCTGTAGCAGGATCCGGTAAATCTAAGTTATATATATCAGTTCCCATTTTATCCTTATTTGAGGCTTTATCTGATAAAAATTTTTCGATAGTATCAATAAAATAATTATATTTGTTTGTAATTGATTTCTTTATTGTGTCTTTATCAGTTGTGGAATCAGGAGGTATTGTATCCAATTTAAATTCTGGAGTTTCTTTAAATTTTTTAAACTTCTCCAAAAATACATTAATAACATTTATACTATCCATTATTTTATCTATTTCAACTATTTCAGGTGGTTCTTTAGTTTGTGATGATTCTTGTTTTTGTTGTTGTGGTTGTTGCGATAGCACATAAGCTCCGCCTTTACTACTAATCTTATGTTTCAAAATAACCGCATTATAATCAAGCAATGATTTCTCTAATTTGCTTATATCGAATAAATTTCTTTCGTGTAATCCCTTTAATACAGGAATAAAAAAGAGGTTAAATAAATTTTCATTTGGTGTTTCTGAATAATTTTCGAACATCAAGGTAACAATCTCTTGAAAGTTATGATATATATCAATCACTGACGCATCTGAGGTTACATCACGACCCTTATAAGGATTTGAATAAAGAAATTTAATAAACTCATTATCCAAATGTGTTTCTTGATTTCTCAAATAACTATTTTTAGATTTAATACTTATAAATAAAGCCGCGAAAGAAGTTATATCCATATCCAATTTTACTTGCGAACGCATAAAACATAAGACCTCTTTTAAAAATGAAAGAAACTCAATTTTATTTAAAAATTCCTTATATCTAAGAATTATAAAATCAGTGCCTTGATAAGTAGATAATCCTAAATATTCATTTGAACTATTTTTGATAATCATATAGAGATACACGAGGGTTACGAAGTTATACGAAGAAACCTTTGAAAATAAAGAAGCAGAAACATAAATGGCATATGTAACACTTGTGATAAATGATGATAATTGAGGGTCATCGGTTAATTTAAAGATTGGTAATGGTGCCATCGTAGGTGCCTCTGAATAATCTTGATAATAATAATTAATTAGTGACCTCTTAGGTGGTTGCTGTCCCTTATCCTTATCAACAAAAGTCATTATCTCACTATTAATATAAAATTTATATTTATAGTCTTTTGTAATATTAAAATCTATGAAATAATAATCTCGTTTTAATATCGAAAATAGGTATTTAAAATTCTGTGGAATAAAAACTAAATCATATAACTCAAATTGATTTTCATTCAAAGTTGTCTTTACTGTAAGTGGTTTATCATCTTCAGCACTAAAGCAATAAGGCTTATTTTTAATATTAGGAATTTCATATTCCATATCATTAATAGTAATCTTAATAGTCTTATCACTACTTAAAATCTCCATTACGATGAAAGCATTCAAATCTGCCATATTATCAATAGTAATATTCGTATCCTTTGTGAAATTGTATACAAATTGAATGAAATAATTGACATCCTGAGTGAGATTCTTATCTTTGGTCGGTGGAGTAATAGTGAGCGGCTCTGTTTTAAATAAGAAATCTTCTTTAGCAATTAAATCATCAATTTCTGCCTTTATTTCCTCTTTCGTTTTATTGATATCATTGTGAATTCCATTAATTGATAATTTTAATGTAACAGCCCCAACCTTTTTATAAAAGGGATAAATGAAGTTAATAAAGAGATATCTCTCAACTAATTTTCGATTTGCTAAATAATTCTTGATAATTGTATCGGCCTCATTAAAAGAACTTACATATTCAAGAAATAGTTCCTTTGTTTGTGTCATTATCTTTGATATGATATCTTTGATGATAAGAATGATATCATTCGTATATTTATTATTTTCAATTATTTTCTTTAATGCCAGAGTTAATGTTTGGTCTTTATTATAAAAACCATAAATATTCAAAACGAAATATAACTTATAAATTGTGATTGAGGAAGCTTCAAAATCTTGATTCCCTACGAAATTAAAAAATAACTTTAATACCTCTGTTAATTCAAATGTATTCGTAACACCACCACCAGAAGCCAAAAAATCATCATCAGCTGGTGCTGGTGCTGCTGGTGCTCGCGGGGGAGGAGGGGGTGGTTGCGTATTAATATCTATTATTTGAATAAGTTGAGTTTTTTGTTCTTGAGTTAAAATATCGGATTCTTCTATATTTTTTTTGATAGTTGATATTTTACCTAAATTCTTCTTTATAAACTCATCAAATGTGGTCTCATTTATAATATCTTCTCTTAATATTTTTATTATTGTATCTATAGTTTTTATTTTTTTCTCTTCTGTGGGTTTAGAAATAAATAGTAAATGATATATCACATTTAATATATTATTAGTTTCAACATCTGTAATAATTCCTGCTGTATAATACTTTTTTAAACGATGTAAAATAACAGGTTCTTCGTATCTCATTAAAATCCTAAATACACGATAATATTCTTCATTCACATCTGCGTTAAGTGATTTTAAGACCTTAGTAAAAGTTTCTCCATATTTTTCTTCTTTGATTTGTAAATAATCTGACAAATAAATACATTTAACTCTATCGGTATCAAGTTCAACTTTACCTTCAAAAGAATATTCTTTTTTATATTCGTTTTTATGTATTTCTTGTAATATTTTTAATATCACGGCTTCTTTATTTTCCTTTACAGCATCAATTATATAATTATAATATGATGTTAAATTAGTTCCATTCTTAGAATATCCAATTAATTTCATAATATTATCATATTTCTCTTCAGTAAAAAAAGGGTCATCTAAATAAAATTTCAAAAATACAATTACGCGTAAAATGGTTATTTTGTTATCAATGTTGATTAAGTTTTTACTATCATAATTAGTTAATAATTTAAAAATATTTGTGAAATATATTACATTATCTAAAGGTTTTTCTATAATGGTAGATTTAACTTTTTCAGCTAATGGCTTAAATGTGTCTTTATATATAAAAAAATCTATTTTTGTTTGGGAATCGAGATTATTATCGTATTTTAATAATAAATTGGTAAGAAATTTATAAACCTCATCGTTTTTAATTTTTATTATAGCACCAATTGTTTGAGTAATATCTCCAGGCATATGTTTTCGAAGACATTTATTGAATTCTTTACTATCACAAGTAGTATTTATTTTATATATTGCTTCATTTATTTTGGCTTCATCAGATAAATCCTTCGTTTTATCCTTATTAACATTAATATCTAATACTTTAAAGTATTCATCAGTTATTTCATCAGTTTTAGGTTTCTTAATTTCCAAAAGTTCTAATATTTCTGTCAATAACGGTATTAACTCTTTACTTGAGAGCCTATATTCATTAGTATCTATATAGACCTTTCGAATATAAGCTTTTAAATAATGTTTTAGATATTTCTTGGCAATATCGTGATATATAACATAATCAACTTTTAGTATTCTCGCAATTAAAATTAATAATTCTCTAATATAATCCTTACCCAATTCTCCTTTATAATTGGATTTATAGTAATTATAAATGGTTAGTAAATCGATTAATTTATCCTCCTTCGTTATGTCAGCAGTAGTTATAGTATCTGGTTTTCCATAATAGAGTTTATAATAATCTTTTAAGGATTTTATCTTTGAGGAGTCGTCACCCATATATTCATAAATTTCTTTTATGTCTGTAATTTCTTTGTCATTTGATAAATTATAAAGAATTATTAATATTTGAGTTATTATTGTTTCATCATCATTATCATTCAAATAATTTTGAAAATATTTAGTTATCATTTTAAGCATCTCATTAACAGCAGTTTTATCTGATAAAGTTTCAAACTTAACTCCTGTGAAAGTCCAAGTTTTTGTTAATCCATCGACGAAATTCTTATAAGTTGTTATAAATGATTTCTTATTTGCTTCAATATTAGATTTACTGATTTTACTGATTTTATCTAATTCAACTATCTTTCTTAAAAAATCTTCAGTTCCCTCGATTTTCTTAACAGCCAATTCAAATCTCTTTTCAAGTTTGGTATATATATCTATTGCTTTAGTAAAGTATTTGAATTCCTTCAAACTTGCCTTAATTTTTCTTTGGTGTACCATCAAAATTTCCTCGATTTTTTTAATAATTGATTTAACAGTTGCTGTATCATCATCCGTAACCTCAGTTAATTTATCTGTTATCTTTTTTTCTAATTTATAACGTATTATATCTTTATAAACTTGACTTTGTCTATCAAATTCTGGTTTTAAATAAATATCCAAATGTTTTTGTAAATCATCAATATCATCAATAATATCATCATTAGCAACTTTTTTAAGAATTTTTGTTTCTTCCTCTGTAAATTGATTTAAGGCTTTTGATGTAGTTTTTGATGTAGGAACTAAATTACTTATTTTTTTCTTTCCAATAGTTTGATTGATATCTATTAAAAATTCTAAAAGTTTTTCATCTTCAATGGTTTCATCATACTCAATTTTAATATCATTTTTATTATAATAAAATACTAATAGTTTTATGAGGAGCTTTGGATATTTTCCATAAGTAGATAAAAAACTGGATTCTTTAATTTTACCTATGATAAAAGCATCTCCTAATTTTGTTTTTAATTCTTCATATTTATTATCTGCCACTATTAATTCTTTAAATAAATATTCCTTATAGGTTTTTTCACCCAAAACAAGTGTGAATAGTTCTTTTTGTAAATCTTCTTTAGATTCATTGAAAAATAGAAATGAATATGACAAAATTAAATTATTTAATTCGGATATATCTATAGCTATAGTATTATTTGGATAATTTTTAATTACAAAATTACATAAATCTTTTATAATTCTTTGTAATTCTTTTTTTAATATATCTCGATTATTTTTCTTTTTTTCAAATTTAATATTGGTATAAGTAGTTTCTGTAAATTGATTAAATTTTTTAATTATTTCTGGTTTTGATAAATCCTCATTTGGATATTTTCTAATATAATCAAAAAGTTCTGTTTGTTTTTTAAGTTCAGTTAAAAATCGATATGATTCAAGTTTACGAATATCATAATCATCTTTAGATGACTTAAATGTAGTGGTTACTATATTACCGGTAATATCAGCTATAAAATCATCATACCCCTTTTTAATCTCTGGGTTTTCAAAATCATCAATTGTCTTAATTGTCTTTACAAATTCCAGTGTTTGGGGCTTTAATTTATCTTTATGAATATCTATTATAGCTAAAATAGCATCAGTTAAATGAACTATATCATTATCGTCATACGTTTCATTGTTGCCTCCACCTCCTGTTTTTTTGATAATACTATTTAATTTTTCGAGAAGAAAATCTAATGATGTTTTTATGAAAGAATCATATAAACTTTTTAATGTCTCCAAATGTAAATCATCAAATAAGTTTAATATGGTTTTATCTGGACTAATGAATTGATAATAATTGTCTTTTAATTTAAATAATATTTGTGTGAGACGAATAACCTCGCGATTAGTTGTTTGAAATGTGCTAACAATCATTGATTTCTGTTCCTGTTTAAGCAGAGCTATAGCTTCTCTTAATTTTAAAGTAATCCCATTTTCTATCAATTCAATAATAGAATTTTTGTTATTATTGAGAATATCTTTATTTGCTGCCATTTCATTTGGTATTTTTGATATAATTCGCACAGGTATTTTTAATTTTGATGAAATAATTTCTGTAATTAAATTAATTTCATCAATAACTGAAATTCCTCTTGAGGTTACATAAAAATCTATCAATTGACAATAATACTCAATGATATAATAATACTCAATTATCTTATCCATATCAGTTGATTCCATATTTGAAATAATACTATCTACCAATTCCTGTCGAGGTTTTCCTTCTTTGTCATAACTTTCCTTTACCTCAGATAATAATGCCTCATATTCTCGTCTTTTTTTATCCTTTTCCTTTTGTGTTTCAGCATCTTTTTTAAACTTCTGCATAGCAGCATCTCCTGTTGCGAGGTTTTGTTGAAACCACTTCTTTGTATAATCTGTAATATTTGGCGATGGTTGTTGCTGTCTTATCTGACCAGCAGGTGGTTGTTTTCCTGACTGACCTGAAGGTGGTTCTGATGGTTGTTCCGACTCACCTACAGGTGGCTGTTTTGATGGTTCTTTTATTTGATTTAAATTTTTCATAGCTGCGGAGGTTATAGGCGATGTTTGAGTCATTGAATAACTTTTAATATCGCCAACTTTTCTTTCGACATCAGAAACGTTATCTTTACTGATTCTTTTACTGATAGTTTCACTTGATGATTTAAGACCCTTTGCCTTTTCAATAACAACATTAAGATAATCAATAATATATTTATCTTTCTTTGAATAACCAACTGTTTCTAAAATTTCATTTAAAGATTTTCGTAAACTTTCGGTTAAGACTTCATTAGATTCAGCAAGTTTTTTAATCTTATCAAAGGTTTCTTTAAATTGCTCATAAATATTCACATCTTCCATTTCTTCAGTGTCATCTGGATTCTCAAAATTAAAATCAGTTCCATAGAAATATCTATGAAGTTCTGCCAATTTTTCTTGTTTTATATAAGGAAAATTTCTCGTATCCTTATCAAACTCTTCCAATAATTGCTTATACAACCTCACCTTATTTGCGATTGCTCTATCAGAATAACCGGGAGTTTTATTTTGAGTTATATTTCTAACAAGTTCTAATAAAAGACCTTGTCTTTCAATATTTAAACTCTCCATTTATTTTATCTATTTAAATTATTTTATTAAAATTTCAGTGATACAATACTTGTCAATACCCAAATGATTGTTGAAAAGATTATGATTGAATTATAAATTTTCTCCTTTCTTTCATTATCTACACTTATATTTACTTGTCTTTTATCATTTCTTTTTAGATTGATTTTATCTATATTGATGATATAAGGAACGAATAATAATACAATAATAAAAGTTATGTGAATTAACAATCGTGATACACCATTCGCATATATATAAAAGTAGTAAAATAAATTTGGAATATTTGCGATTGATTTATTCGAAAATAATTGCATTACTGGATAAGCAATGACTACATTTACAAACATTGTTATAAATGTAAAAAGGATTAGATAGATGATGGCATAATAGAAAAAGGCTGAATGAAATGAATTTACAAGACTGGTATCTAATCCCCATTTGACTATTATTAAGGATACATATCGAATTAGAAAAGTGGTAACAATAAATACCACTCTATCCATCATCTTTATTTCCATCATCTTTGGATTTACATCATCCTTATAAGTATTATAAATTGCTGTTGCTTTTTTTACGATATCACTTTTACTCATTTCTTTGGTGGTTCCTTTTGAGTTATCTCCCACTAAATCATCAACTGTTTTAAGTCCTGCAGGTTGTATTACTGGTATAGTATCACGCACAACATTTATGAAATTCTTCATAGGTTCATCGCCTTTATTTAACGTAACATCAGCACCACCTTTTTTTGAAGAAGTCAGAGTTTTTAATTTATTTACAACATCATCACTGAAATTATAGCGGTCTTTTATACCATTAATAATGTCCTCTTTAATTTTATCACTTTCAGAACCAGAATTAATCTCCAATTGTTTAATTGTATCCATCAAAGCAGCAATCTTTTCATTTAATTCTTGTTTATAAATTTTGGCTTCCTTGGTAGTATAGAAAAATTTATCAAGGGTTTCGGGATTGCTTAATCCATTTACAAATTTCATATAAAAGTTATATCTTTTTGGATTTATCGACTTTAAATAACTATCCTTAAATATGAGGGAGGACAAATCAAAAATAGATTTCTTTGACGGTGGTGTACTATTTATCAAATCCTTAAAACCAAATAATATTCCACTATTCATTTTTGCTATTATCTAATAGATAATTAGATAAAACTAAAGGATACTGCTATTTACATATAAAAACCATAAACTGGTAAATAATAATAGGATTATAATAATTCCTATTAATATATAATTGTAATATAAGGGATAGTTATATTG
>Ga0315906_10002394_pt1 | contig 26234 bp, 22 predicted proteins | sample LakEriMetagenome_4_FD_203526 | JGI IMG/M metagenome (GOLD analysis project Ga0315906, IMG submission 203526) | Freshwater fungal communities from buoy surface, Lake Erie, Ohio, United States - Buoy 2 MA122 | ecosystem: Environmental > Aquatic > Freshwater > Lake > Lake biofilm | place: USA...
TGAGGCTGTGTGATATGAGATGTCCGAAGGTAACGCTGTCATTTGAGCAGTACAAGATCCTGCTTGACCGTAAGCGTCGGGCGAACGGTAGGAACGTCAAGTACAGAGACTTGATCAAGCAGTGGGGTGTTCCGCACTACCATTTATCGACAGCGGTGTACCGTGGGATAAAACAATATGACTACAAACTATGGAAGGAGCAATCGAAATGAGCCAAACTCCGAAGGCTACGTTAATCGGATTCAGAACGCTGAGAGAAGCGCAGCGGTGTATCAATGCACTTACAAGTGACTATGTGATCGCGGCAGTCACAGAAGGTAGGTTCGACGGTGATGTGCTTGCGTATGTTGTGATCCATAAAAACGCCGACCCTGTTGGAGGCTCGCGATGACCCGCGACGACATCATCCGCATGGCGCGAGAGGCGGAATGGTCAGGAATACACTGCGTTGAGCCGTCTCTTAGTATCAACCTGACCGAAGATGAGTTGATGCGATTCGCCGCCCTCGTTGCCGCTGCCGAGCGGGAGGCGTGTGCGAAAGTGTGTGATGGGTGGATGCATGCCAATGGAAATGATTGTGCCGAAGCGATTCGGGCGAGGGGGGAGGTATGACCTGCGACGACATCATCAAACTGGCGCTAGAGGCAGGATTTTGCAAAGACTCTAACGGCATATATTCCCGCCGCGCCGTCACGCCAGATAGCGATTTGCTTCCTTCGCTTGCACACTTCGCCGCCCTTGTTGCCGCAGCAGAGCGGGAGGCGTGTGCGAAGGTGTGTGATGAAGTTGAGTGTGGCTCTTCCATGATGATAGAAGAAAGGCAGACTGCGAATGAGTGCGCGAGAAAAATCCGCGCTCGGGGGCAGTCATGAGCGCCGAGTGTGAGAAAGTCGCCCGGTGGATAATCCACAAAGGCTACGCCACGGGTCATGGCGATACGATTGAGGACTTGCTGACAGAACTAGAATGGCAAGTTGCTGAACGTGAGCGTGATGCGTGTGCGTACATTTTGTTGGAATACGCGGGACGCGATGATCTGTCGGATTCAGATGAGTCGTTGTTGAAACATCTGTTTGACCTGATTCGGGCGAGGGGCGAGACATGAAAATCTTTATCGGTTGGGATAGCCGCGAGGACATTGCGTACCAAGTATGCAAGCACTCGCTTGAGAAACATACGAGCATCCCGCTTGACATTCAGCCAATCAAGCAACAGGAGATGCGCGAAAAGAATTTGTACTGGCGTGAGCATGACCCGCTCTCGTCTACGGAGTTTTCTTTCACACGCTTCTTGGTGCCGCATCTTGCAGGGTACAAAGGGTGGGCGGTGTTCATGGACTGTGACTTCTTGTGGCGAGGTGATGTCGCTGCGCTACAAGACTACATGAACCCGTACTACGGCGTGGTCGTGGTGAAGCATGACTACAAGCCGAAGGAAGCCACCAAGATGGACGGTGCTGTGCAGCACCAGTATCCGCGCAAGAATTGGTCGAGCATGATTCTGTGGAACTGTGAGCACCTGCACGTGAAGGCGCTGACCCCCGAGATTGTGAACCGCGAGTCTGGTATGTACTTACATCAGTTGAGGTTCTTGTGGGACGCTTGCATAGGCGACCTGCCTATCGCCTACAACTATCTGGAAGGATGGCACACCCGCGAAGACTGCCCGAACCCGCAAGCCGTTCACTTCACCCGAGGTGGGCCGTGGTTCAAGGACTGGACTGACGTTGAATACGGCAAAGAGTGGATGGACGTAGCGAAGGAGATTGTTCATGAGTGAGATTAACAAAGAGATTCTGGAAGATGACGAGGCGTATCTGATTGTCCCAGAAGAGCATGTGAAGAAAGTCGCCATGCCCGAAACGGTATGGGCGAAGATTGGCGATGACGGCAAGTTAGAGGTGCTGCGATGGGACATCATTGAGATGTACGCCGCAGAGTTTGATTCGCTGAACCGCAACGGCAAGAACAAGTCACAGACGCACGTGATTTGTAAGTTGCTTGTACTAGTGCGGGAGCAAGTGAAGCGAGATCTGGTACTGCCTAAATAGGAGAATGTATGGACGAAGTGTGGGGGCAAAACGGTGGAGAGAATATCTTTAACGCTTTTGCTGCAATCCGCAGCGCAGGTTTGTGGGATGAGGCAGACATCCTCACCAAAGAACTTCTGGCCTGTCATGCCGAGATAGTTTTTTTGAGGAAGCGGAACGAAGCCTTACGTAGCAACTACAACAAATGGGGTGGAGAAGATGGAAGTTGAAGACGATATTTTGGATATGATCCGGTCGCTGCCGAACGAGATCAATGACGCATCAACTACAACCGAGATGAAGTTCCTCACCGTAGGTGGGGTTCTTTGGGCCTGTCACGACGAGATTCGTCGGCTACGACAAGAAGTCGCCATGTTAAAAAAGGGTGGGAAGCGTGTCATTCGTAACACTTGATTTCGAGACTTATTACGCCAAGGACTTCAGCCTCACTAGGCTGACTACTGAGGAGTACGTACGAAGCCCCAAGTTTGAGGTCATTGGTGTGTCGATGAAGATCGACGATGACCCGGCTATGTGGTTTAGTGGTTCTCACGCTGAGATCAAAGCGTGGCTCGGTCAGGTTGACTGGGATTACTCTGCGCTGCTGTGCCATAACACTCAGTTCGACGGTGGAATTCTTTCGTTCATCTTTGACATCACCCCTGCCTATTACTTCGATACCCTTTGTATGGCACGTGCCATACACGGCGTGGATGCCGGTGGATCATTATCTGCGCTTGTCGAAAGGTATGCGTTGGGTAAGAAAGGTACAGAGGTTAGTAACGCAGTCAACAAGCACCGTAAAGACTTTACGGCTGAAGAACTTGCCCGGTATGCAGGATATTGCATAAACGATGTTGAACTGACCTTTAAGTTGTTCAATGCGATAATGGCTGAGTATTTCCCGCAAAAAGAACTAGATCTGATCGACATGACGCTGCGGATGTATACGCAGCCCGTACTCCGTGTGAACCCCACACTGCTCCGTGACCGACTTGACGAGATCAAGCAGGAGAAGAGCACTTTGTTGCGTGGGTTGATGGACACCCTGCAAGTGGGTGACGAGGAGGAAGTGCGTAAAAAGTTGGCGAGCAACCCGCAGTTTGCTGCCGTGTTGAAAGAACACGGCGTCGATCCACCCAAAAAGATCAGCCCCACGACAGGCAAGGAAACCTACGCCCTTGCCAAGAACGACGAGGGGTTTATTGAGTTATTAGAACACGAAGACCCGTTCATACAGCAACTGTGCGCGGTGCGTCTGGGTACTAAGTCCACCATTGAAGAGTCGCGCATTGAACGTTTTATTGGTATTGGTGCTAGGAATCGCGGTCGGTTACCTATTCCGCTCAAGTATTACGGCGCTCATACAGGCCGTTGGGCGGGTTCGGATGCGGTTAATTTTCAGAATCTGCCAAGCCGTGATGCCCAGAAGAAAGCACTGAAGAAGTCGGTCGTAGCTCCCGATGGGCACTTGGTTATTAATTGTGACAGTTCACAGATTGAGGCGCGTGTGCTGGCGTGGCTTGCAGGTCAGGATGATTTGGTCGAGCAGTTTAAGAAAGGCGAGGACGTGTACAGCGTATTCGCCAGCAAGATCTACGAGCGTCCGATCAGTAAGAAAAATCCAGTTGAAAGGTTCGTGGGCAAGACCTGCATTCTTGGACTGGGTTACGGCACAGGTGCTGCCAAACTGCGTCATACATTAAAGACGCAGCCGCCCGGTGCTGATCTGGACGAAGACACCTGCAAGGGCATAGTCGATCTGTATCGGGATACCAACGACAAGATTCCTAAACTTTGGACTGCGGCCAACAACGCTGTCAAAGACATCCTCAGATGGGACGATGCTGAGATGATGGAGTATTCGTTGGGCGAGCATGACGCACTGCGTGTGAACCGGATCGGTATCAAACTCCCTAATGATTTGTATATCCGATACCCCGGCCTACACATGAACGAGGACAACAAGATTGCTTACAAGTCCCGCAAAGGTGTGGTGACTCTGTGGGGTGGGTCGGTTGTTGAGAACGTAGTGCAAGCACTAGCCAGAATTATCGTGGGCGAGCAGATGCTTACGGTCAAAGAAAGGTATCGCCCAGTGCTGACCGTGCATGACGCAGCGGTTGTGATCGTGCCAGAAAACGATATCGAAGAAGCACTTGCGTTCATAACACAAGTAATGTCTACTCCTCCCAAGTGGGCGGTTGGGCTACCAGTAGCGTGTGAGGCGAAGTATGGAAGATCCTACGGAGACTGTAACTGATGAGGACTGGGACATACCCGACCCTCCCACAGAGATTGAGGCACTGCGTGAAGAGGTGCGCTCTTTACAGATATATGCGAAGACGCTTTCTCAGAACTACGCAGGGACATGGCGCGAAGTAGCCGCCATACGTAAGAAGTTACAAGAGTTGGGGTTGTAGTGTTTACTTGGTCATATAGTAGTCTCAAGGAATTCACGAACTGTCCGAAGCAGTATTACCACCTAAAGGTAAAGCAGGACTACGAGAAGAAAGCCACCGAGCAGATGCTTTACGGAACCGAAGTCCACAAGGCTTTGGAAGACTACGTAAGGGATGGAACTCCATTAGCTAAGAACTACCAGAGATTTCAGGGCCCCCTAGATGCGCTGATGGAAATACAAGGTACACGCTATCCCGAATATAAGATGGCGCTGTACCATGACAAAGTACCGTGCGATTTTGAGGATGAAAAAAGATGGGTGCGCGGTGTTGTCGACCTCTTGATTGTTGATGGCAAGTCCGCATACATTGTGGATTACAAGACAGGTAGTAATAAGTACGCTGACCCGAAGCAGTTGAAGTTGATGGCGTTGATGGCTTATGCCCACTTTCCTGACATTGTCAGTATCAAAGCAGGGTTGTTGTTCATCACCAAGAATGTGTTCGTGCCAGAAGAGTACGAACGTAGCGACATCGGCAGATTGTGGGCAGAGTTCACACCGAGTCTTGAGCGGTTAAGATTGGCGTATGAGAATGACTCATGGCCTCCGATGCCGACAGGTTTGTGCGGATGGTGTCCAGTAAATACTTGCAGGTTCTACCGGGAGAAATGAAATGCCGTACGTGAATAAACCCAGACCGTACAAGCACGAATATCAAATGCAGAAAAAGCGCGAGGAGCATCCTGATCGCATGGAGCGCCAACGCGCACGTCGCAAGGTAGACAAGACCGGCGCGGATAAGAACGGTAACGGTAAGGCTGATCGTCGTGAAGGCAAAGACATTGCCCACAAGAAAGCGTTATCGAAAGGTGGAACCAACAAAGATGGTTACACAATCCAGTCTGTAAAAAGGAATCGGTCGTTCCGTCGTAACCCAGACGGTTCGATCAAGTAACTCCATAAGGCGTGAGTGTGAGAGTAAGGGTGACCTGCGGCGGACTACCCATCCATGACACCGCAAACCACGTCAGTTAACGGCAAGCCCAAGCGTATGGATCACACTTCGTACAGCCTCCACCTTGAGCGTTAACCGTCTGGCCCACGTGACGGGCTTTTTGGAGTAAATATGATTGATGCAGTTTTTTACTGGTGCGTTGACTTCCTAGAGTACTGGGCCGCCCAGCTTGGGATGACCTATGAGGAAATCAATGTATACCTCTTCGTCGTTCTTACTCCGGCTATCATAGTTATCCAGTCTTTCCTGATCGCGGCATTGCTGCTGCGTAAATCCAAGTAGGTTTAGTTATGCAGATAGTCGAAGACACAGCGTTAAAGTTCAGTATTCCTGCAAAATTAGCAGACACAATCTACCAGAGCGTTGAGAAATGCGAAGTCACGAACGTCTGGGCAGACTCTAAAGAATTGATTCTGTACTGGGGTCACAACGAGGCGCGAATCGCTGCCACCATACTTGATGAGATGCAGCCTAACGTGACGCTGCCCAAGATCCCATCACCCATTTTGAAGGACTACGACTGGCCGGGAATCTACAAACCGTTTGAACATCAACGGGATACGGCGTCGTTTTTGTCACTACGCCAACGTGCGTTCTGCTTCAACGAAGCAGGGACAGGCAAGACCTCGGCTGCTATCTGGGCGGCTGACTACTTGATGAAGCAGGGGTTAATTAAGAAGGTGCTAGTTATCTGCCCTTTGTCGATCATGTATTCGGCATGGCAAGCAGACATCTTCAGAACTGCAATTCACCGAACGTGCGGTGTCGCACATGGCTCTGCGTCAAAGCGTAAGAAAGTATTAAGCGAGAACTACGACTTTACGATCATTAACTACGACGGTACTGGCGTGGTTCTACCAGAACTTCAACAAGCGAAGTTTGATTTGATCATCGTTGACGAGGCTAACGCATACAAGACCGTCAACACAAAGCGTTGGAAGAATCTTGCCAAGATGATTGAGTCAACCACGTGGCTCTGGATGATGACTGGCACACCGGCATCGCAGTCACCGTTGGATGCGTTTGGTCTGGCTAAGTTGATTAGTCCGGGGCGCGTTCCGAAGTTTACGACTGCTTGGCGCGACAAGGTCATGTATCCAGTGAGCAGATTTAAGTGGCTTCCAAAATACACCTATAAGGAAGATGTGTTCTACGCGCTACAACCTGCGGTTAGATACACAAAGAAAGAATGTCTGGATCTGCCAGAACTTACTTATCAGACACGTATCGTGCCGCTCACTCCGCAAGTTGCTAAGTATTACAACGAGTTAAAGAAACAACTGCTGATAGAAGCAGCCGGAGCGCAGATCTCTGCTGTCAACGCAGCGGCTTCGTTACAGAAACTATTACAGATCAGCGGCGGTGCGGTGTATACGGACAAGCAGCAGGTAGTGGAGTTCGACATCAAGCCGCGCTTAAACGCCTTGCAAGAAGTTCTAGATGAAACTACAAATAAGGTTGTAGTATTCGTTCCGTACCTGCATACTATCGACGTTCTCACGAAGTTCCTCGACAAGGAAGGCGTGACGAATGCAGTGATTCAAGGCTCGGTTGGCGCAAAGGAACGATCAACAATTATTGATCAGTTCCAGAAACTACCTGATCCAAGAGTGTTAGTGATTCAGCCACAGTCTGCGGCACACGGTATTACTTTGACCGCTGCCGATACGATTGTGTTCTGGTCGCCTGTGATGAGTGTTGAGACATATTTGCAGTGTATTGGACGCATCGAACGTGTAGGCCAGAAGAACGCTATGACGGTGGTTCACCTTCAAGGTTCTGAGGTTGAGAAGAAGATGTATACGATGCTGCAAGGAAAGGTAGACAGTCATCAAAGGATAGTAGATCTGTATAAACAAGAGTTGGATGAAGTGGAGGTATAGTGAATACAGAAGAGTTAGTCGAAGCGTACATAAACATACGCAATCAAAGAGAAAAACTTTTGCGCGAGTTTGAAGCAGCAGACGGTGCGTTAAAGGAAGATCTTCAGAAGTTAGAAGCAGCCTTACTTGACATTTGTAACTCGGTTAACGCTGACAGCATCAAGACCACACATGGTACGGTGATGCGAAAGTTAAACGAGCGTTTCTTTTGTCAAGACTGGGACAACTTCTACAAGTATGTTTTGGACAATGAGGCAGTTCAGTTGTTAGAGCGCCGCATTCATCAATCAAACTTCAGAGAACACTTGAAAGAGATTGAGGGCGATGGTCTCCCGCCGGGGGTCAACGTGATGCGGGAGTATGGTGTATCAGTACGTAAAGCAACCAGTAGGGAGTAACCCATGAGTAACGATATTATTGCTAGTCTGAAGAGCGAACTTGCGACCATCCCGCGAGGTGTTGATGACGACACCCGTGCAGTAGCAGGGTCAGGTGGTAACTTCGCCAAGCGCATCTCCATCAAGGGCGGCGTGTTCCGCAAGATGGCAGGTGGTAAAGAAATCGGTGCTATTGAAGATCGGCATATGAACGTGATCTTCGTTCGTATGGCTCACACGGCGAGCCGTCAGTATTACTCTGGCGCGTACAAGGAAGGCGAGAAGATCGCCCCTGCCTGTTGGTCAACGGACTCCAAGGTTCCCGACAAGGAAGTTAAGTCCCCACAAGCCGAGGCTTGCGACAAGTGTCCGTGGTCTGTGAAAGGCTCCGGTCAGGGTGGCAGCGGCACTGCCTGCCGTCTGTCGTGGCGTACTGCTGTTGTTCTTCCGAACGATCCGAGTGGCGATGTTATGCAGTTGGTTCTGCCTGCTACGTCCTGCTTTGGTAAGGAAGAGGGCGGCAAGTGGCCGTTCCGTCCGTACATCCAGAAACTCGCTGACAACGACATCAGCGCGGGTCGCGTCATCACTAAGATGCAGTTCGATACCAAGTCGCCTGTACCGAAGTTGCTGTTCTCGCCTGTTGGTGTTGTACCTGAAGGCGACATCGACACGATCATGAAGCAGCGTGAATCTGCGGCAGCAGAAACCGCTATCAAACTGAGCGTGTTCCAGACGGATGAAGGTCAGGTTAACGGCCCGATTGTTACTGGCCCCGCTGCTCTTGAAGAGCCGAAGTTGCGTGAATCGAAGAAGGCGAGCGATGCCGCCCCTGCCGGTGACGTGACTGACGTTGTCAAGAAGTGGGCGAAGAAGTAAGGAGTCGTTATGCGGTCTTACGGTCAGAAGTTTCTTCTGGAACTTAGAGACGCTGATCCTACGCGCTTGGGCGTTCAACTGGGTAGGTTGTGTGTCGATGCCAATCTCCCGGCTTTGTACGTTGCCAAGGTACTGAAGGTATCGAAGACAACTGTTTACGAATGGTTTCGTGGGCAGTACATCCGAGAGTCCAACCGTAGGACTGTGGAAGCGTTCATCAATCTCGTCGGTAAGGACATGGAGGCAGGTACTCTCCCTGCCAAAAGTGCTATTGATGCGAGGATGTACCTCTCAAGCATGGTAGGAGAATCGATTTGATCTAACGGTCTCGATTCTTTGTTTGGCGGGGTGGCCGTCGCCCCGCCTTTTTTATCTGTAGGCGCGTATGCGAAAAGAATTTTACGAGAAAGCATTACCGTCGCAGGGTTTGTACTGTGCAGCCGGGATCGACCGTGACGGTCGAACCTACCATCGGTTTGCAGAGTCGCTCAGCGAACTGGAAAACCTTGTTAACGAACTGCAAGAAGGTGAACTAAATGTATTCGTAGCACTGCACACGTTTAGCCAGCGTAGCCGGAAAGCCGAGTGCGCTGAGTATTGCAGAACCTTCTTTATTGATCTGGACGTTGATCCAGAGAACCCGAAGAAGTACGCCAGCAAGGACGAGGCGCTCTCTGCAATAGAAGACTTCTTAAAGGTAACTGAACTGCCTCCACCAGTCCGTGTGGATTCGGGCGGTGGTGTTCATGCCTATTGGATTTTGGATCAGGACGTACCGAGTGCGGAGTGGAAAACTTACGCATCCAAATTCAAAAAGTTATGTCTTGATCACTTGAAGATTGATCCTGCGGTAACGGCAGACTCTGCCCGTATCTTGCGTTGCCCAGACAGCCTTAACTACAAGCGTAATCCCCCCACGCCGACCAAACTTCTGGACACGGATTTCCAAGAATGGTCGTACGAAGAATTTAAGAATTACCTTGGACACACCAAGGACGACGTTGAACTGACTATCTTCGACACACTGCCCAAGGGCTTGGACGAGGATACCCGCAAGATTGCGCGGCTTGATAACTACGAGACTTCATTCCAAGACATCGCTGAGAAGAGCATTACCGATAAAGGCTGTGCCCAGATCAAGCATATCTTGATTAATGCAGCGACCTTGGAAGAACCCATGTGGTACGCAGGGCTGTCGATTGCACGGCACTGTACCGATTGGGAAACCGCCATCCACCTGATGTCCGAAGATCACCCGGAGTACAACCATGAAACAACTATTAGAAAGGCTAATCAAGCGTTTGGTAAACCGTTTTCGTGCGACAAGTTCAACGACCTCAACCCCGGCGGATGCGATGGATGCCCATTCAAAGGACGGATCACGAACCCCCTTGGTCTTGGAAGACGACTCATTGAAGCCCCGACAACCGAAACGATTAGTGAAGAGGACACAATTCGGGTCGAAACGAATCCCCAAGAAGTTCCGATCTTTCCCGCATTCCTCAAGCCGTTTGTCCGAGGACAGAACGGAGGAATCTACTACCTTCCCCCGCCAGAAATAGACGAGGATGGGCAGAAGGTACAGTCGCCTCCTGTAATGCTTTCGATGTGCGACTTCTTCCCGATTAAGCGCAAGTACAGTCCGGGGGCGGGTGAGATATACGTTATACGTGCGGTCATGCCGCATGAAATCCGTGAGTTCGATATGTCGATGGAGGCATTCAACTCACTCGACGCATTTAAAAAGGTTCTGGGTAAGGAGGGTATCGCCCCGCCGAACCAGAAACTATGGCCGATGTTGGTGGACTATATGACTAAATGGGCACATTACTTACAGTCACAGTCTGCTGCTGACTTGATCCGTGGGCAGATGGGTTGGTCTGAGGACAACTCTGCATTCATCATTGGCTCTGTTGAGTACGACAGGAACGGCATTGAGCGTAAGTCTGCTACGTCTCCCTTGGTGCGCGGCGTTGCCAAGATGATGGAGCCGCGAGGCAGTTACGAGAAGTGGAAGGAGTGCGCGAACGCTCTCAACCGGCCTGAGTTTGAGATGCACGCCTTCGCTGTAGGCATGGCGTTTGGCTCTCCGTTGATGCGGTTCTGCAAGACGAAGGGTATGACGTTCTGCTTTACGGGTAACACCGGTAGCGCGAAGACAGGCGCGTTGATTGCAGCGGTCAGCGTGTTCGCCTCGCCTATGGATGCAAGTGTGTTCAAGGCCACTGACAACGGCTTTGTCATGCGTTCTCTTAACTTTAAGAACATCCTGCTAGGCATCGACGAAGTTAAGGATAAAGATCCGAAAGAGTTATCTAACCTTATTCACACCATTTCCCAAGGCAAGGGAAAGGTACGTATGCAGGCAAGCGTCAATGCAGAACGTGAGCAAGAACTATCGGCAGCACAAATATCTTTATGGACTTCAAACGAATCAATGGTTGATAAGTTATACGCAGCAAAGCGAAACCCAACCGGTGAGATGGCTCGTTACATGGAGTACCGGATACCAAGACCGGCCTACTTGGAAGAGAACCCGAGTTGGGGTGAGCAAGTGTTCGACCCATTTAATAGTAACTACGGATGGGCAGGGCGAGACTTTGCCAAGAATCTGATAGTTACGCCCGATGCAGACATTGAGTTCCTGATAAAAAAGTGGCGTGAACGTATCTTTAGTTCCAAGTTTGGTAGGCACATTACGTTCCGCTTCTTCGAGAACGCTACCGCTGCCACCTTCGCAGCACTAGAGTTGGCACGTAACTTTGATATCGTAGAGTACGATCTAGACCGTGTGTTTGATGAAGTCATGCTTCGGTCGATCATGATCCGTGATAAGACTGTCAAAGAGCAGTTCGTAGACTACGAGGGTTTGGTAACCGAGTTCTTCAACGAGTACCACCGTGGCATCCTGATCTTCAATGGCGGTGTAAGCACCACGGAAATTTACGGCCCGTTGAAGGGACGACTTGAGTTGGATACTGGACACTTCTTTATCCCCAAGCAGAGTTTTGATGACTTCTTGATTCAAACCTGCAAGGTAAGCACCGCTGAGATGCAACAGGTTCTAACTAAAAAGGGTATCTTCCTTGGCATTGAAGAGAAGAAACGTCTGTCTACGGGATGGAAGGGCGGCACTCTCAATGGCATTAAGTGCTACTCATTTAAGATAGATACATCTAAAGAGCAGATGGAGAAACTGATTGCAGAATCAAAATCAAAGTCTCACGGAGCCTGAATGGATCTTTCCATTTCAAGGCATGGAGGTTGGAGACTCGTTCTTCATCCCCACGGTTAGACCTGCGGCTTTGATTTACATCGTCGACTCTCGCGCCAAGGTTTATGGTATCAAGGTGAAAGCCTATACCATGTCCAAGGAAGGACACCTTGGCGTGAGGGTTTGGCGCGTAGCCTAGAAGAAAGCGTCTTCGTCTTCTGCGTTGAGATCTGTTACATACTCAGACGTTGCGATACGCAGATTTCTTGGCTGATACACACCCATGATGGCTTCTCTGGCTCTGCGCTCACGTTCTTTGTACGACTTGCTAATAGTATCGCCCGTGATTCTGTAAGACGGGTTGGCTTCGTTAAACTTCCGAATATCTTCAAACGCCTTTTCCATCGCTTCTGTATTGTCCGCCTTTCGTGCAGCGTAGAGGTTGGTCAAAAGGGCGACACGACGATTCTTCAACTTCTCACTAACCTGATAGGTCGCACCTCTCTGCGCCTGCGCCACCGCCAAATCTGCCGGGGCGAAACCCAACACCTGCATCATTGAGTTATACGCATTGACATCCTCGACGATGGGCAAACCATCGCGGGTCTGAGCGCCCTCAATACCGTAGCGCATACCCTTAATCATGTTACGTATGGGGGCAGGCGTTAGCGCCTCGCTTGCACGTACAAGTTCTCCGTCAGCGAGATCATTAAACCCACGACGCGCTGCTTCAACCAATCCGTAAGTCGGCCCTGCCAGACGCTCCAAGATGTACACAGGTACACCTACCTCTGCCAATCGCTTCGGGTCATCGCGCCACAGAAGGCCGTAGAAACCAGTTCTAGAAGCAATATCCACGTTCAACAACTCGTTGACCGGGCCGTTCAATCCCAACGTACCTACTGAATCCAACACAATCTGCTCAAGATCGTACGGCTCGTCATCATCGCCCATCAGCAGAGACGCAAGCACCTCGGCAGCGCCGAAGAGGGGCAGACCCTTGATGCCTGCCAACATATACGTCGAGCCAAAGATGTACAGCAGTTTCTTGCGTGCGATAGAGCGCACTAATCTACGCTCGGCTTCGTTCGGCTGACCCGCATTAATAGTCTCAATCGCCTGATTGAACGAGAAGGCAAGGTTCAAGATCATGTTCAGAGCGTGAGTTCTGAACGTAAGAGCGATACGACCAATGTCCGTCTGGTACAACCGGCTGTTCGTTTCGGGCGTGGTAGCACCGTTCACATCGTAGTTAAGACGAATCGCCTCTTCCGATGCCTTGCCTACACTTACCCCCTGCCTGTTTGGATCAAATGCCTGTCCATCTACATCGATGTTACGAGCCAGCATATAGGCAGCAAGCGCCGTGACTTCACGGTTCATACGCTCAGAACTACGGAACACGTAGCTCATCGCCAAGTTCACCTTGGCACTTAATCCCTCGTAACCCGGAACAGTAATGTTCTCTGCCTGAATCAGTTCTTGTTCAGCAGCAGTTCCCACCACAGATCTAGCCAACAACGTACGGAAGAAGCGATTGAACTCACGTCCGTGCGCCGTCTGCGCGTATGCAGCAGGCATATTGTCGCCACCAAACGAGGCGGGCATATCGGCCAAACGCTTGTAGTCAAAGTTCAACCTACCGGTCTGCGGATCGCGGTACGAGTGCTTGAAGAACAACTGGATTGCCTGCCCCACGGCACGCGAAGCATTGACAGGGCCATACTTGGCGGCAAGCGTAGGCCACGCCATCATGGGAAGAATGGTCGTATTGATCAAGGCTGAAGAGATGTTCAGCGCAATACTGTAGATGTAGTTGGCCTTGGAGATGGTGTAGACGTACGGCGAGTATTGCTGCAACTTCTTGGCAAACGTGACTCGGGAATCCAAGTCCTCACGCAGCGACTCAAGGTACGGATCATCTAGATCCGGCAACCCTGCATAAGCAGGTGCGCCCTTGTTGGCGCGATACGTATTTAACTGCTCCTTGATCAGTTTCCTGACCTTCTCAAAGGGCATCGTGTACTTGAGATTGTTGATTTGATAAATGATGCCCGGAATGCGCTTCTCATACGCAGCCATGACATCTTCATCGTAACCAAGGCGTCCGTAGTACATTGTACCGTTGAGAAGAAAAGTCTTACGCGAGCTTATCTCTTGGCGTAGATCATTGCCGTAAGCACCCGGCATAAACTCAACGAACGTATCAAACACCGTCTCTTTAGCGTTCTCAATATCGGCAGCGGCTACACCGGCTCTGGTCAGGGAGTCCTGCACGTTCTCAAGAAGTTCCTTGAGCAATCCCGGCGGTAGATTAGAGTCGCCATAATTTCTCTGGCGCAGCACCTTGGGTTCATCAAGGACAGTCATGCCTTGAGCGCGCACCTGCTTTTCGGCGTTGTCTCGCCCAGCCATACTGTCAAATAATTGACTAACTCGTATGCCGTTGTTATCCAGATAGACAAGTTTGTACATACCCTCGCGTGGCAGGGGTAGATAGAACTTCAATCGGTTGTTCTGGAAGTTGGCCTTAATGCCTGCAATGATGTTGGCAGGGAGCCTGTTCATCAACTGCGTCAGTTTAATCTTGAACGCATTGTCGCTGTAGTTCCTGTAATCGGTGTATATGTCAGCAATTACCTGCTGAACATCAGTCGGCAACGCATAGAACCGATTGACTGCTTCGTGCAGAACTTTCTCATCAGGTGTCAGGGCGCTATACGCCGCGCTATTCGCAGGGATATTACGCATCCGCTGCGAGGCTACGTTCGGGACGAAACGCACAAAGTCGCCGTTGACGTTTACCTGTTCCTCAAGCACAGGAGCCTGAGAAAGGTTAATCAAGTGCGCGACCTTGTTGAACTCATCTACGAACTGACTGTTGTTACGCAGAACCTCTCGGTACTTACTTGCCTGCTTGGTGAACTCCACCATCTCTCTTGTGGAGTCGTAGGCTTTTCTTTCGACCAAGTTGTTCAGGGCACGGAAAGCCGGTGCGTACTTCTCAAATAACTGCATCATATGGTGCATTGAGAACGTAGCCAGCTTCGCGTTACGCAACGAGTTAGGCACATTACTGAGCGAGTCGACCGTGCCAGTTAGTATCTCTCGGGTTGCTTCCGGTGCGTTCTGGGCTTGCCCCATTGCATTAGTCAGCGTGCGGTTGTACCACTTCTTCATGTACCGGATGTTGTTGTAACGCGGTACAAGGCGGGTCTTGCCAGTGATGACCTTGTTGTGAGCTTGGGCAATGATGTCTTGGATTTCGCGGTTGCTGTAAGCAACGTCTCGGCCAACCAGTTGGCTCAAGGCACGAGCGAACTTACGGATCAGGGCCGCAACGCGATTAAAGGCAGCGCGGTACTGCGAGTCGGCAATCGGGCCACCCTCGGACATCTCGGCAAAGACTTCTTCCGTTGCCAGCGCCCTGCGCTCATCCTGCGTAAACTCGCTCTCTGGGTATACGTCCGGGTTCTCTTCAAGCCACGCATCGGCATCAGCACGGACACGATTGTTCGTGTTGTAAATGTCCAGCATCGTCTGAAGAAGTCTTTCCCCAAACAACTGCTCAAGACCGTAGTGACCCAGTGATTCGTGAAATACCGTGGCCTTCAGATCAGACGGCAGACGGATGTTGTCTGCAATAATGTACACGTCGTTGCCAACGGCAACGCCCATGCTGTCCTCGTTAGCCTCGGGATCAAGTTCTTGCGGCAAATCAAGGTGCGACTGCACGACAATAAAGTTAGGCGGGTTCTTCCAGCCAGCCGTGATCTTGCCGATTAACGACCTGACAGTGTCAGCCTTCAAGCCCTTTGTCAGACTCTTGCGCTTCTTAAATCTATTGAGCGCCTTGTTGCGGAAGTAAACAATCTGCTCGTTAAAGTCTAGCGGACGCCCTGCTCGTGGCCGTCCTGTTTCTCCCGCACCGCGCTCATCGCTAAGCGCCGCTGAGTTGTCAGCGTCTTCCTTAAAGTTATCGGAGATGATGAACCCTGACTCATCAAGGTCCTGCTGTTCTTCAACCTCAATGTCTGACTCTTTGGTTGATATGTCATCAACCATCTTCCGTAACTTGCCTACATCAGGGGCAGCCTTACGCAGTTCGGCATTAAACTTGTTGACTTGATCCAGCGACATCTTGCCTTGCTGAACGAGGAATCGTGCAGCCGACTTAACCTCATCAAGCATTTTCTGCTCGGCGCTGCTGAGCGTGGGTCGGCCCTTGCCACCTACAAGATCAAGACCTTGTTGTGATACAGCTTGTTGACGTTCACTTTTTAAAGTGTTGGCTAGCCGGTTCTGTTCGGCACGTTCTTCTTTAGTAAGCTTTTTATTAGATGCTTGTCTTTCTACACGGGCAATTGCTTCATCAAGTTTGGCAATCTTTTGCGCGTTACCCTCTGCTTCAAGATCGGAAAATGCACGGCGAACCTCGTCACTCAGCACACCCTCGGGTACAGGAGCAACGGTAACTTTAGGCTTAGCCGGAGTAAGTTCAGCAGCCCTATCTGCCTCACGCTGAATACGCTCAGCCTCGGATTCCACGCCTTCGCCGCGCAATTTACCTGTGGCACGCTGCCGTGCCTCTTCAAGACGTTGCTCAGTAAAGTAACTATCCAGCATGTCAGGCGGCAGGCCAGTCTCGGCAGGTGCGCCCTCAAGACCAAGTTCTTCAACACCCGTCTCTGCAACGGCTTCTTGTCTTGCTTCGGGTGCAGTAGTCTCACGAGGAGCAAACCGACCAGATGGTGTGTAATCCCCTTCAACGACGAAGTAACTACGACCGGCAGTTTTTGCAGCCTTGACGTTGGTCTTCTGTACTACTTGGCCGCTACCAAGGAGCGCACTGCGTAACGTCTTGGCTTGACTCAGCGGGATGTTAAGTGCCGCTTGAAGTTCCGTGGCTGAACCCTTACCAGTCTCGCGGATGAAAGCAACGGCACGATCTTTAAGATCGCGGACTTTCTGCCTTTCAGCAAGGTAGCCCTCAAGTTTACGAGGCGGCAAGCCAGTCTCAGTAGGCGCACCAAACCCCTCAAGGCCAAGACCCTCAAGGTCAGCCTCTAATGTAGGGGATACATCTGCTTCTCGGTCATCAACCCGTTCAGTAACGTCGCCAGTAGCAGCCAGTCCTGCGCCTCTAGTTGGCGGAGCACCGAGTTCTCCGGCTGGCGGTCCCAATGTAAACAGGTCAGGGCTTCCTCGACCTGCTCCACTGTCAGTCTCTGTAGTAGTAACTGTTGCGCCTGATACATCGGTAGCCTCCGGCTGAGCGGTAAGTTCGGGAGTAACGAACTTAAACTTGCTTCCTTTTCGTTCAAGCAGCCCCTCGTCAACAAATTGCCGCATCAATGCAGCGGCTTGGGGTTGGTTAAGTCCTGTTGCTTCAGCAACAGCCTTGATAGTCGGGGTCGTTTTGATAACTTCAAGCGCGGCATCGCGCATTGTGTATTCGGGTTCTTCTTGTTGCTGAAGAAATTCTTCAAAGGTAGGAACCGCTGTGCGCGTGCTCTCTTCTCTCGCCGGTACCCTAGTAGTCAATATACCGGGCATAGTTATGGGAGCAGCTTCCGCTACTTCTACGGCCTGCCTAATTTTTTCAACAGTGTCGGGTAAGGTGGATTCTGGCGAAAGTTTTACGCCAAGATTTCTGGCTACATTGCTAACTTGGGCAGGGTTAATAACCACTTCACCCTTATCAATATCAGTTAATAAATCTTTAGCCTCTTGTATATCTGCTTTTTCTTGCTCTATTAGATCCGCAGTTATTGCAGCAGCTTCTTCTTGTTCCCTAAAAGACCTTTCATCCATTAAGCCTTCATAGCTTTCAGTTCTTTCTACAAATTCAGGCTCAACGGCAGCGGGCGGTATATACGGAGCGCCCTCATCTTCATCACGCGGTGCAAGAGCCTCTGCCTCGGCTGCTTCACGCAACGTACGAGCACTGTAAGGACGACGTTCTTCTACAGCAGGTGGCGCTGCGCCAAGTTCCCCTTCCGCTTGAATTGCTTCGCGCTCAAGACGGGCTTCGCGTTCAGCCTCAGTCTCCAACATATCGGCAGGAATGCCGGTTTCAGTTGGGATAGCACCAAAAATGCTTTCTTCTAACTCACGGCCACGACGTTCTTCATCGGCTGCATAAAAGTCAGCCGGGATACCTGTATCCGTAACAGGGGGCGCACCAAAAATGCTCTGCTCAATTTCCGCACGTTCACGCTCTTTTGCGGCGGCTTCTTCTGCCAAACGCCCTTGTTCAGCACGATACGTAGCAGCCCCACCAATCGCGCCAAATCCGCCACCAAGGAGAGCCGCACCAATTGCAGCCTGTTTGAACTCTTCCTTGGCCTCATCGTCATCTAGCGGCAGACCTGCCTGCCAACGCTCCAAGGCTTGCTGAGCAATTTCTTGCGGGACTTCAAATGCAACGCCAAGACCCACGCCCTTAACTACGTTGCCCTTGAGAGAAAGGTTGCCCTTATTAAAAGCATCAATAAGAACCTGTGCGGCTTTGCTTGATGTCTCGTCTTTGGTAAGCAAACGCTGAGCAACAGGGAACTTACTCAGTCCCTTCAGGATCAACGCACCGGGTACAACATCAAGTCCTGCTTGTGCCAACGATGCGGCAGCGGCTTTGCCCAAAGACAACTCAGGTACAGCCTCACCTGCTTCCGCAGCGGCTTGTTGTTGCTCAGCCTGACGGCGGAGATTAGCGATACTGTATTGACTAGCACTTGTACCAGCGAAGCCAGCAATACCACCGAGCGGGCCAGCAGCAGCACCGGCTACACCACCTACGATAGGAGCAACGAGCGCACCGAGTGAACCACCGAGCAGTTCCTTAAAGGCTTCCCAGTTATCACCTTTACCAAATCCGCCAACGGACTTGTACTTGGACTCGGCTTTCTTAAGAAACTCTTGACGGTTTTCTTCCGTAGGATTGGCAGCGTAAGCGGCTGCTTCATCAGCCAGACCAAGAGAAGTAACAGCATCCTTAAACGAGCCAATAAACCCCGCCTGTTTCTTGGGGGGTTCAAACATACTCGAAATGCTGCCTTCCACTTCACGGTAAGCACGGGCTAACCGTTTAGCTGCTTCAACGTCTCCGGCTTCATCTGCCTTGCGTAATGCAGCAGCAATCTGACTAAGCGTAGCCATTTTTACTGACCGTACTTAGCCAAATCAATTTGTACTTGATCTCCTACGTCTACTCCCAAGTTATTCATTATTAAACTTCTAAGTTGTTTAGCCTGATCACTATCACCTGTCAAAGCACCGCTCTGAATGAGGTCTGACAACAACTCATCTCTTTTAAGGGCCCTAGCAGCGCCGTAGCGTTCTCTTTCAACCGCAATCTGCGCCCCAGTCCTACGATCTTGACCACGCTCACGGCCTTGGAACTCAGCAATCGCCGTCTCGTTTTGAGCACGAGCGACGTTAAGAGAGCGAAGATTACTCTTGGCTTCTTTCTCCAAAGCGTTCGCATCTCTAATGTTGCCCGCCTTGCGTAATTCATCTGCCTGCTCAAGGGCAAACCGATTCTGGGCAATGCTGTCCTTAAGCGCACGGTTCTCTTTAAGTGCGGCCTGATACAACTTGGTGCCCGTGGTTCCACCAATAGCGGCAGCGCCCAAGAACCCAGTACGCTCACGACCACGACGAGATGCAGCCTCGGCCATAGCAAAGCCAGCCTGTGCCAGCGCCATGCGCTTGTCACTTGCCAGATCTCTTTCACCCTCTGCTTCGCGCTTAGTCAGGTATTCACCACGCTTACGAGCAGATTCGCCAATACCTTGTTTTGCCTGTATTGCATCTATCTCAGCAAGGCGCTGCTCAAGAGTCTTTTCGGCTTCAGGCTTAAGTTGAGTTTCGATGTCAGACAGTATTTTACGACCACGACTAAAGTCGCCGTAGTCTCCACCGCCTAACTGCACACCACCGGGAGGACGTTGACCACCTGTAGCAGGAGGCTTAGTTCCTGCACCAGCGGCCGGAGGATCAGGTGTAGCAGGAAGAGTTATGCCGCGACGTTGAGCTTCAGCAGCAACTCCCGCTGTTTGACGGGCTTCAATATCCTTCCGCTTGCTCGCCTCTCGTTTAGAAATTAGTTCTCTATATCGCCCTTCGCTACGCTTCCACAAATTAAGTGAAGATGGATTAACGAACGGAGACGAGAAAACATTACGCTGTAGCTCTAATAGTTTCCCAAGTTCTTGCTCTTCGGAGTCAGACAAGAAATCCCCTTCAGACAGATCCGTAAAAATAGATACGGGGGCTCCAGAAGTTTCAAGTACAGATGGCGGCGTACCGTTAGCCATGTGTATAACGTCCCCACCGCCAGCAAACGCAACGATGCCACCACCGGCAAACTGCGGATACTCCATACGACCAGCGTCGATAGCGCCAAGACCACGATCCATCGGTTGAGGAGCCGGTGCCCCTGCCTGCATCTGTTGGATATTGCCTTGTTGAGGCTGCATCTGCTGCTGTTGATCCAGCATATTCAACTGATCTTTGATCGTAGGCGGAGTCTGCGGAGGCTTGACCTGTTGCTGTTTCAGTCGTTGGAACTGATTCAGCATGGAATACAGATCAGTAAGGGGAGCCACGCCTTGAGTAGCCATACCCTTGACGTACTGGATAGCCTGATCGGGGGGCATACCCTTTTGGATGGCCTGTTGAAGTGAGGCCATCATCGCTCGACCCGTGCCGCTAACTGGACCAATCATGTTTTATTTCCCCGTTGTCTGGCCGAAGCCGCCGAACAAGCTACCAAGTCCTAATCCTACGCCAGCAATCTGTCCAAACAAACTACCCGGCGCTTGATACATCGTCTGTGTCTGCCCGGTCGCCGGAAGTCCACGCAGGATACCTGACATGAACTCCAACTGTTTGTACGGCTGTTGCTGTTGGTTCATAAAGTCTTGGTACTGTAGGTTAAGCAACTCTTGGCCGAGAGCCTGCTGCTGACCACCAGCGCCCAGTTGAGCAGCGTTAATGCCCATCTGTTGTTGATACTGCTGTTGACCCAAGTTACCCAACATACCCGCCGCAGCCAACTGCTGCTGAAGACCCTGCATACCAAGGCCCGCACCGAACTGACGGGACTGCTCGGCAAGGTTTTGACCAGCCAGACCGTACTGGGCACGCTGCGCGGCATTCTGCTGACTGAACTGATTGGCCTGAGCCAACTGAGCCAGAGCCTGCTGCTGAGCCTGAAGTTGTGCAGACTGATTCATCTGCTGGGCTTGGAGACCCTGACCCGCACCAAACTGCGACTGATTGATAAGAGATTGCAGGTTTGTCTGACCGACATTGAAGCCCATCTGCTGATTGGCAAGTTGAGCCTGAAGGTTCTGTCCCGCACCCAACTGCTGAATACCAAGTAGCGCCGCAAGGTTCTGCTGACCTGTCGTGAGACCAGCCTGTTGATTGGCAAGGGCTGCTTGAAGTCCCATCTGCCCAGTCTGAAGCCCCGCAGCCTGATTAAGCCGAGCAATCTCCGTCGCTTGCTGGGCACTAAGACCTTGCGTTTGAAGTTGCGCTGCCAGATTCTGCTGGGCTGTCGTAAGCCCTGCCTGCTGATTAGCAAGTTGAGCCTGCATAGCCTGTTGGCTAAGGAATTGCTGTCGAGCCTGTTCAGCCGACAAATTCTGTTGCCCAACCGTAAGTCCCGCAGCCTGATTGAGGCGTTGTGCCTCCAGTCCTTGCTGACCAAGGAACTGTTGACGAGCCTGTTCAAGCGCGGCATTTTGCTGCTCAGCAGTCATACCTGCCTGTTGGTTGGCAAGGGCAGCCTGTAATCCGTACTGCTGATTAGCAAGGCGAGCCTGTTGCTCTGCTGACAGGTTTTGCTGACCTACGGTTAGTCCAGCCTGTTGGTTAAGCCGCTGGGCTTCCATCGCGGCTTGTTGATTGGCAAGCGCCGCTTGCTGCTGCGCCGACATATTCTGTTGGCCAATCGTAAGATCAGCCGCTTGATTGAGTCGTGCAGCGTCCATCGCTTGCTGCGCCGTTAGTCCTTGCGTCTGAAGTTGTGCCGCCAGATTTTGCTGATTAATAGTTAACCCAGCCTGCTGATTAGCCAAGGATGCTTGCATCGCTTGCTGAGCGCCAAACTCCGCAGAACGCTGTGCGGCTTGCTGGTTAGCCAACTGAGCCTGAAGGGACTGAGTTCCCATGAACTGTTGACGAGACTGTTCGGCAGCAAGATTCTGCTGACCAGCCGTAAGCCCCATCGCCTGATTGAGACGCTGCGCTTCAAGCGACTGCCCAGCACCCAAGGACTGAATGCCCATCGCGGCCTGAAGATTTTGACGGGCGACATCTTGAGTGGCCGCTTGATTAGCCAAAGCCGCCTGCATTGCTGCGGCACGGTCACGTTCAAACTGACCAGAGGCTTGCTCGTACGCTTGCTGACTACCCTTTGCTTCAATATCACCTAATTGATTAGCAAGATTACGCTGAGCTTCAGACTGAAGTAGTGCCTCACGAGTACCGCCACGGCCACCAGCACGAGCAGCAGCCGCACCTAACGCAGGAAGACCCCGCATGTAATCTTGAACGGCTGCTCGCTTTTGCCGATCCACGACGCTCTGCATATAGGGCGTCATGTACTCCTGCATCGCGCCTAAACCAAAGCGTTCAGTACCGACTCGCTCGGCTGGACCCATTCGGTATTCACGAAGATTAGCGGCGCGAACACGCTCCGCCGGAGTCATCGCTAACTGATCATATTGATAGGCTTGAGCACGTTCTATGTCGTAAGCAGAGGGAGCCGCGATCCGCTCATATCCCGCCATTTGCGGGGCAGTAAATTGCTGTGCTGCTACGTCTCGCACTGGCCCCATACGCGCAGCGGCTGCTTGCGCTGCCATGACACTGGGAAGCCCTGCCATTTGAGCGGCTTGAGCGCGTTCCGCAGAAACATCACGAGGAGCGCCAACTCCTATCTGTCCATATTCTCGTGCAGCGACATTCGCAGGCGCTGCCATACCAAGACGTTCGTATTCACGCGCAGATACGCCTTGCGCCCCCTGCATCTGATATTGCTGTAGGGCTTGTTGCTGAATGCGTTCGTAATCAGACGGAGCACGAACATCCGCTGGACCTCGCATTTGATACTGCTGAAGCTGCTGAGCCGTAACATCACGCGGCCCTTGCATCTGATATGAAGTGGTAGGTGCAGCACCAACGCGCTCAAACCCCGTAGCCATCCGCTGAAACTCAGGGGATTCGTAAAAGTTTTGAGCAGCGGCAGGATTGTACTGAGATAGTCTTCGAGCATCTAAACCAGCGAGACCCGCAAGCCCCGTGGCTTGAGTAAGCTGATCCGCAGCCTGCATTCCAGCAATTTGACGGAACGCCTGTTCTTGAAGCGGATTAAACCCTTCAACGCGCTGAATAGGATCAAGTATCGGCTTACCTTGTGCATCCAACACCGGCTTGCCTTGCGCGTCTAGTCGCGGCCTAGCGTAGGGCTGATAGCCCTGACCGGAGACTTGCTGAGCGTCTCCTACAAGCTTAAGCATTGCCTCCTTAAGCCAGCTAGGAATATTTGTTTGTGTTTGTTCAGTAGGTTCGGCCATGATCGCTCCCGATTAGGCAGGCAGATACTTGTCGGCTTTTACAGCGGGGGATTGTCTAGTCCTACCCGTGCGAGCCTCACGTATCCGATCCATCATTTTGTAAAGTTTCTTGGCTCCCGCTTTGGTAGAGCCATTACCGAGATGCGATACAACATCAGCCGGTACGACGAATTCACCGTCAGCCAATGCAGCACGTTGTACACCCTTACCACGAATCACAGCAGGGATGCTGTCCGACATCCCATCGCCTTCGCCTTCAAGCAACTTACCGCCAGCCAAGTACTCAGTTGGCATTTCACCACCGCCTGAGAACCCAAAGTTGTAGTCCTCACCGACAGCAGCGCCGTACGGATTTTGTGGTTCCGGCAACGGCGAACGAGGCATGGTCATGCCACCAGCCTGCATAGCGCGGATACGGCCACCGGATCTAGCGGCAACGCGAGCCTCTTCTATCAGATTGCCGTCCTCATCATAAATATTGCCTTCGGCATCCGAGTACGTACCATCACCGTTGTCTATATAACCGCGGTTGACGCCAACATATCCGCGACGACCGCCGCCAGCAATAGGACCACCACCGGCAGGACGACCACCGCCGGACACCACCGGCAGGCCAGCACCACCTCTACCTCCTGACGGAGGGGGCGCAGGAGGTTGTACTTTAGCTGCTTCAGCCTTAGCTGCCGCAGCCTTAATCTCGGCCTCAAGTTTGGCTTTCTCTTCGGCTTTCTCTGCCTCAGTCAAATCCGGTATTGGATTACCGTTTTCGTCTGTAACTTTTAAGCCAAAGAACTTCTTAATCCTGTTTTGCGTCGACTTCGGGAACATCCGATAGGCGGAGTACGCAAGTCCAAGATAAGGATTAATAGAGGACAAACCCATGTTTATTAGGGTTTGCTGACCAAAATCGGTGATCTTCTCTATTAAAGTTTCTTCGTCGTCATCAATGTCTTTTGGAGGTTCGTCCTTCTTTTTAGGAGGAGGTGGCGGCGGAGCCGGAGGCGGATCCTTTTTAGGAGGAAGTGGCGGCGGAGCCGGAGGCGTAGTCGTAGTCCCCGGCAGATTTATTGGGGGAGGTGGCGGTTTAGGCGGATTAGTTACATCCTTAATAGGCACGCACGCGCCAACAGCACGGTCATACGTGTACCCTGCTTCACAATCAGGATCAGGTTTTTCCGGAGGGGGTTTAGTTGGATCTGTGCCCGTGCCGCCACCAATTCCACCCGGCGGGAATGCGATGAACTCAGGGCTCTTGGCACGACGATTCAAATCCGCCACATAGTCCATGACAGCCTTCGTATCAACCGGAGGCTTGGGCGGAGCATTGATCATGTCCATGTACCGCTGTTGCTGAGCAGCAAACGGATTAGGAGGCGGCGGACGATTTGTTCCCTGCGTAGCAGGCTGTGCATACGGGTTAACCGGAGGCGGAGCAACGCCTATCGGTGGATAAATTGGGTCATCGTCCGTAACCGGACCACCATCCGCAAACCGCTCTTCTCCCGTATACGGATCAATCTTCGGCTCATAGCCGCCAACCACTTCACGAGGCTGCGGAGAATTTGCAGAGTAATTTGATCGCGTTACTGTTGATAACGGATAGTTTTGGTTTGGATTAGGAATCGGCTGGTATTCGTGCGGGAGTGCAGCTTGCATCAAACCGCCGCCAGCGGCACCAACAACACCCGGAGCCATCGCGTAAGGGTTGTACGGAACAAGACCTGTCTTGGTCTTCTTGTAGTACTTACCCGGAGTTAAATACGAGTATTCACGCCCGTATCCATACATGGGGTTAAAGTCGCCAGCCATGTACACCAGATCGTCATCAGGGTTACTACCCGGTACTTTAACTTCGGGTGTAAAGGCATCCGCAAGGCCCATAAACGTGGCTTGTTTGGACAAACTTTGGGCAAAGGGAGACTGGAAGCCGCCGCCCAACTCCTGCATAAACGCACCACGGGCGTTGGGATTAGTAAAAAGACTTCTTCCGCCTTCTAGTATCCCCGGTAAACCACTTACAGAAGTCGGCTTACTTAAAGCCTCCGACATTATTAAGTCGCCAGCCTTGTCAAACTGCGCCCCACCCAAAGAAGGACGTGTAAAACTTCCCCCCATACCGGAGGCTACGTCAGGCGGACCCATTAAATCAGGCGGTACAGACGGGTTCATCACCGCACCTTCACCCGCACCAACAAGAGTCTTGGCTGCATCTGTTGCTTCCGCCGCCTTAACTACCTCTTCAGCCGAGGGTGTAACGGGCGCTGCCGCCGCAGCTTGCAGCGACTGAGCAAGATTTGCCCCGCTATAGGCCCCCAAACCGGCCATCAAGCCCTTCTTCAAGTCGCCTTCAATAAGGCTCGTTGCTCCGCCCACAATCAGTGCGGTACCCAGCGCCTGACTACCAAACCCGATAGTTTTGGCAAACTCACCTAATCCCGGCACGCCCGGCAGGATGGCACCAATAATGGTGGGGAGCAGTTTCTTAAGGAACGAGGCTTCGTACAGACCCGTTTCCGGGTTAATCGTCAGGCTACCACCGTGGGCCAAGGCAAGTTTCTGTAGACCCTGAACCTCTTCGGGAGCCATGTGAACGAGCACAGAATCTCCGTTCCGGCCACGAGAGGACAGAAGGGAGGCAAGTCCTGCCTCGGGAGGATTCATGTATTTCGGGTCGTTGTTGTACATACTTCCCCCACGGGGTCAAGTTAGCCTAAATAGTATCATGTAGCCGGTTGGTAAATAGCCGCGCCATAGTTCGACACCCAGTTCACCGTCAAGATGATGGATGGGATAGCAGGGATATTGCCGCTTGCTGTTACGTAAGGAATAACTACGTTCGTATCTG